>Ga0070731_10000693_pt1 | contig 41484 bp, 30 predicted proteins | sample Coa_R1_2_FD_66448 | JGI IMG/M metagenome (GOLD analysis project Ga0070731, IMG submission 66448) | Surface soil microbial communities from Centralia Pennsylvania, which are recovering from an underground coalmine fire - Coalmine... | ecosystem: Environmental > Terrestrial > Soil > Unclassified ...
TACCCCGATGCCGGCGGCGAGCGCACCGCCAAAAAAAAGGTCAAGCACCGCGATGATCAGAAGATTGGGCCACGTCGGCCGGGACGGCGCGATTGGCGGGTCGTTTATGTCGGCGGAAAAGGGCAGGTTCACCGAGGCGGCCATCAGGAAGTTTTCCTGCTGGGATCTGAGTTTGAGAAGTGCCTGTCGCTGGTCCAGTCCGGTGACGACCTTCAGCCTCTGATCGAGGTAATCCACATAGGCCTTCGCCCGCGCGAGCTTCCGTTCTCTCAAGTACCTGTCGGAAATCGTGATCACACGAGAAAGAAAGTAGCGGGCAAATTCTGGGTCCTTGTTGCTGTACGTGACGGTATAAAGGTCGGAAATGCCGATTTCCCGCGCGACCACGTTGTGGCTCAGATAGCGCTGCATGTCAGCGGCCGTGGGAGGCTGCCAGGGATTCATGCCGAGAGCGGCTTTCGCCGTTGCCCGGAGTTCGCCAAGGACGCCCGAAGGCGGATGAAACGTGCGGGAGCGCGGATCCCATATCGTGTCGTAGATTGCCGCCTTCACACGATCATCGGCCAGCAGCACCTCCGCGGTCGCGCCGGACGTCAGCTGCTGAAGCAGGGCGGAAAATTTCGAGTCACCGCCACCAAGGCCCAAACCGATGCGCCCCAGAGACAACGAGCCGAAATCGCCCGCACCGCTGATGCCGGTAAGGATGTTCAATTCGGCATCCGACGGCGCAAGCGTGGCGCTCACCGTATATTGCTTTTGGGCTGCGTGCAGATAGGCAATGCTAAGCGCGACGATGATGACAAAACTGGACAGGACATCGCGCCAGCAGGCCAGAACCGGCGAGAACAAGCCGCGGGATCGAGTGTCGGTGTCCAAATCCATCATCGTCATGTTAATCCCGCTCCGCACGTTGTGGAAATATCACGGCGCTCCCGCGCCGATCGGCTCCCCGATGGCGGGAAGCGTTCGTTGCGCCGGCGATGTGGATCGCGTCTGCGTCATTGCCGCTCCGCCGACCAACAATGAAAAAACGAACTGAAACCATGGCTGATCGAGGTCGATGTTGATCGTCGAAAACAGCGGCAGGCCCATAAGCAGGCTCGCGAGGGTCAGCCAGGCAACCCTGCCGGTTTCGCGCCATTGCCGAACGGCAAAGCCAAACAGCACCAGGGCCATTGCGACAAAGAGAGCGAGCCCGCAAATTCCGGCATAGAGGTAAATATCGAGTTCGGTGTTGTCGAAGATCGTGGTCGGCAGAAAAGTGAAATCGGTAGATTGCATGTAACCGAAGCCGAAGAGTGCATGCAGAAGTGAATCGGCATTGACAACGAACTGCTGCACCGTCACGTACACGCCGCGCGAGCGTTGAAACAAAGAGACGGGATCGAAAAAACCTGCAAAGAATTGCGGCGCTGTCGCAATGACGCCGTAAATCGTCGCGTAAAACAATGCCACGAAGGCGAGCGACGCCGCAACGAGTGCCCGGATGCCGAGTCCGGCGAAAATCAACAGGCAACCACCGAAGCAGCAGGCGAGGTAGAGGAGCATGTTGCGCGTGTTCGTGCTCACGACGCCCACGACAAAGAGACCTGCGAGGAGCCCGTAAGTCAGTGCGCGGGAGGGTTGTTGGCGGTATTTTATTGCCATGCCGAAGCACAGCAGCGCGAACAGCGCTGCAAAATGTCCGAAATCGAGTGCGCTGTCGAAGATCGAATTCGCGCGGATGGCACGCGTTGAGGCGAGCTCCGTCAGCCGGACAACCGCCTGTCCGGCCGTTCCAAATTCGCTCCTCGGAAGCGTGGAGTAGCCGCTCTGCAGGAACGTATCGTTGGCCCAGTATTGAAGGATGCCGAACAGGGTGACCGGGATCGCCACGACCAGCAGACGGCGGACGAGACGGCGCTCACTCGCATCATCATGTACGGGAAAATACCCCGCATTGAGAAAGAAAATCACGGCAATGGCCGGCGGTACAACGAACAGGTTGATACCAAAGGCGGCATAGAACACGCCGAAATTCGCCACCAGCAGATTGTAGATCAGGAGCGAGATCAGCACGTAGCCGACGACGAGGATGGGGAACTGATCCCTGGCAGCGCCTCTGGCCGCGATCACGATCGCGTAGGCGAATATCACCGCAAACAGCCCGAGCCGGAGCAATCCGGTATACACAACGACCTGGCCCAGCGCGACCTGCTGCACATACCGCAGCGGATAGGAGAACACGAGCAGCACCAACAAGAGCCAGCCAAGCAGTCTCCAGCTGCGTTCCGACGGGCTCATCGGAGAATCCGGTACACGTTGTTCGAGTCCCTGAAGCGGTGCAATTGGTCGTTTCTGTCTTGGTGAAGCGGTCTGGCGGCCGACGCGCCCGGGTCGGTGCGCAGCGTACAGCCGAAAAAATGCTGCGCCGAAAGATCGCCGCCGAACAGGGCCGCACCGGCGCGGACATCGATATCGCAACCGAAAAACGCACAGCCGTGATCGGGCGACGGATCGGCTGCGAATTGAATGACGGGAAAACCCTTCCCGGCGTCGAAAACCTGGGTGCCGTGAAAACTGATCGCCTCGGCGGCTCCCAGCACGAGGTTCGGCGTCGGCGCGACGCTTCCGTCGCCCGCGGGATGGTGAAATTTCGAGGCCACGAACTGGATGTTGTTGTTCGGGCCGGTGTGAACCGGCGCGCCATGGATGACCAAACCAGGCCCACGGGAGCTTTCCGTGCGCGCGCCAATGAAATGCAGCGAATTGGAATTGTCGGCGAATCCCTCGCCGATGATGTTGATGGCGCCGGTTCCCGCGTCAGGTGTGCCGCAAGCCGAAAGAAATGCATCGAGGACCATTGCGTCCCAGCAATTGCGCAGCTCGATTCCAAAGCCTGAAGAATTACGCACACCCACCCCTGCAATCGAAAAATCAGCGCAGCGCCGGAACGAGAGTCCATTGGCCCGGTCGTGACAATGAAACAGAAGGCCGGAGACGCAGAATCCCCGAAGCCTTTCGCCATCGGCTGGTTCAATCGCGAGTATCGGCGCGGGGAACCCGTCGCCCTCAATGACCGAGCCGGAACGCGCGGAATTCATGTCGAAAGCGCCCGCTCCCAGCAACGTCAGCGAATGTTGAATGCGAAGAGGACGCGAGACATGGTAGTTGCCGGCGGGAAGCATGAAGACAGGACAGTTCTTCGCGCCGGCGGAGTCGAATGCGGCCTGCAGCGCGGCCCAGTTATCACGGTTCGAGGATTTCACACCAAATCGGGTGAGGTCCAATATGCCTTCCGGTGTACCAGCCGTTCCGGCAACGGCAATCATGGCCAACGAACCGCCGGACAACATTGCACGGCGGCTCGCATTCCACATCAGCGGATACCTTTCGACGCAAGGCGCGGAACAATCTCGAACACCGGCAAATGAACCCGCAGCGAAAGAACACGGAACGCGCAGATGGCGTGTCCGAGCGATTGCAGGGCGAGACCGGTACCCGTTCCAAGCACTGCACCCGGCGCTCCGAGGCGGGGAATAAACGCTACGTTCAACGCGATCCCGATCGCGGCGCAGACAAAAGTGACGTTGCGCGCCACCCGTTCGTTGTTCGTTGTCAGGAGGGCGGCCTGAAAGGGCATGCCAAAACACTGCGCGCAGACCGCGGTCGACAGCAAGGCCAGAGTCGGTGCGGCTGCCGCGAAAGACTTTCCGAATACCAAGACCCAAACCGGGGCAAACACAACGAGAGGAATGGTCAGACCCGTTGCCGCTACGAAGGTCAGCCGCATGCTCGTGGTCAGGGCTCGCGCAAGCGCCGCAAAATCCCGATCGCCGAACGCGCGGGAAAAATCCCGCATTGCCAGCTGGGATATCGTGGTCAGGGCCAGAATGACGATTGCCACCAGCCGTTGCGACACGCCAAACAGGCCCAGCTCAGACGCAGTGGAGAACGCGCCCAACAGCAGGAATGGCGAGAGATTCAGCAGAATGAACGCGGCATTCTGCATTGCGCAGGAGACTCCGTCGCGAAGCAGCGGCATTGACGGCCGCCGCCGTAATGACGGGCGGCCGGAGACGTGCGTGGAGATGCGCGCAATCGCATAGAGCACCGTAGTGGCCAGGCCGGCGCCATAGACCCAGATGAATGACTGCGCAGATGCGCTCGCCCCGATCGCCAAACTCACGACCGGCGCTATGAGGATCAGCGATGCGACACGGTTGAGAAAATAAAACACCAGCTGCGATGCAAGGAAATCACCAAGCGCGATCAGCCAGTCCGAAAGCATCTTCTGCAACGCCGTGAGGCCCAGCATGAGCGTACAGGCGAAACACGTCCACGCGTTGCCTGCTCCGGCCAGGGAAGGACCCCACAGGACAAGGAAGACGAAGCCTACAGTCAAAAACAGCGCCAGCGAGGGCAAGGCGCTCGAAGCAAGATCGGCGAGCACCGCAGCGATCCGCGATCGATTGCCGCCGGCACGCGACAGTTCCCGCAGACCCACGACATCCATTCCGCCCGTGGCGATAAGACCGATCATGGCGGCGAAATTCAGATAGAACATCACGCTGCCCGTGCCCGCCCTTCCGAGCGTACGCGCAAGCACGACGTTGAACAGAAAGCCGCACGCGGCGCCGAGCGCGCGGATACCGATTCCTGTCAGCGAAGCCCGGGTAAACCTGTTTCCCTCAAGACCTTTGGACTGATCCGAACACATCATGGCTTCATCAAATCGCCAGCAGAAGCCCCAGATTTCGTACAACGCCCCGTTTCCATAACGCATTCCGCACCAGGGTCAGTCGGCGCGAAAGAATGCCGCGATCGCGTATCCCGGCAAAGCTCTGTACCATCAGCACCTGTTCGCTGCTGAGCTGGCAACGGAAACGCGACAGGAACGCCTGGGCCTGCTGGATGTTCAGGGCAATGGTCTGGCGGGCGCCATCGGCGGCGTAGAGCCGCCGCGCCCGCTCCGCGACGTAGCGCGGGCCCCATTGCTTTGCGCCGGTTACGTTTCGGCCGTGTTGACGATAGTCGATCAGGGATTCCGGAACGACCGCGATATGGCCAAACGCCGAGGCGACCAGCGCGAACCAGTGGTCATGCGCGCAGGCATCCGGAGGGACCGGCTTGCCGAGCTCGAGGAGCGGGCGGTTGAGCATGACGGTGCACCCGGTGACGCAGTTCTGCAGCAGGAGTTGATTGAGCCCGGTGCGGCGCGGATCAATGAACTGATAGCGCCAAAAGGACGTATCCAGACAGTGCAGCTGTTCGTTCACGACCGCAAGATCGCTGTGTACGAGGATCGGCGTCGTAGCGCCGAATTTCCGTTCGGCCGCCTTCATGGCCGCAAAGGTCTTGCCGATTTTGTCGGCATGCCAGATGTCGTCGGCGTCGGCATACATGACGTATTGGCCTTCCGCCGCTTCCGTGACGCGGGCAAAGTTGGTGTGCGCCGAGGCGACGGCATCGGGCAGAGGAAGAATGAGGAGAGGATGCGTCAATTCTGACCGATATTCCTCAAGGATGGAATTCGTGTGGTCAGAGGATCTGTTGTCGCTGACGACCAGACGAAAATCGCGAAATGACTGCCGTACAAGGGAATCCAGAAACGGGCGCAGGAATCGCTCGCCATTGTAGACGGCGAGCAGGATATCGATCGTCGCTCCCCTCATGATCCCGTCGCCGCCGATGCAGAGCGCATAGATGCGGTCACAGCAATCCGGCCAGGTGCTCGAGGCCGTGAAACACAGGATCGAAATCGGGCCATGTCGCATCCTTGGCAGAAATCTCGACCGGCTCGATCGGCCATCGAATAGCGAACCTGGGATCGTTCCATCGCACGCCGCGTTCGCGCTCCGACGCGTAAAAGGCGCTCGAGAAATAAAGCGCTTCGCTGTTGTCCTCGAGCGTCAGAATCGCATGGGCAAACCCCCGCGGCACATACATCATGCGGCGATTCTCCGCGGTCAGATCTGTGCCGAAGGATTGTCCGAATGTCGGCGAATCCGGCCTGAGGTCGAGAATGACGTCATAAAAGGATCCCCGGATGCAGCGCACGAGCTTCACTTCCGCCGCCGGCGGAAGCTGATAATGCAGGCCGCGGAGCGTGCCGCGGCGAGCGGAGAAGGAATTGTTCGCCTGCACGAACCTGTCCTCCAGGCCGACATTTGCGAATTCCTGCGTACAAAACGCGCGCGCAAAAAAACCGCGCGCATCGCCGCGTTTTTCGATGTCTATCAGCCGGGCAGGCGCAAGAGGCGTTGCGTGAAATTCCATGGAAGGGCTTCAATAAAGTGGCGTCGTCCAGTGCAGGTCATGGTTCAGGCGGCCGGCGGCGATACATTCCTCCAGCACATTCAAGCGCATATGCTGCGAAGTACGAAATGCACGATCGCGGAAGCCCATTGCAACAAGCCCCTCCCGAACGCTTGCGATGGATTCCCTGAGCGGGATCTGCGGCAGGAATTCCGGCGCGAGCGTCTCGAACAGGGAAAATGCAACCCTGTAGGAGCGCCGGTCCGGTGCGGCATTCTTGTTGATGCTGACTTCGCTCCCGGGAATCGCGTCCGCGACTGCCTCGGCCAACTCCCGCACCTGATAGTTGCAGGCATCGGAGCCGGCGTTGACGGCAAGGAACGGTCCGCCGTTTTTCGCTCCCCGGAAAATCGCCCATTCGATCGCGCGCGCCATGTCCCTCACGTCGATCAGCGGACGCCAGGGGGTTCCGTCGCTCAAGACCTCGATGCGCCCGCACGCCAGTGCGGAGGCAACGAAATCGTTCAGCACCAGGTCGAGGCGCAATCTCGGCGACATGCCGCATGCGGTTGCAAAGCGCAGACACGTCACAGTCATATCTCCGCGCGCCAGGTGCTGCAGAAGGCGCTCCGTATTGATCTTGGAGTGCGCATAGGCGGTAAGCGGCGCCAACTCGTCGGTCTCGGAACGCGCCGCTCCGTTGGCGTTGCCGTAAACACTGCAGGTGGAAGCAAATACGTAGCTGCGAATGCCCGCATCCAGTGCCGCCTGTGCGATCGCAATGCTCGCGCGGAAGTTGACCTCTTCCGTAACCGCCTCGAAACGCCGCCCCATGGGATCATTGGAGATGGCGGCGAGGTGAACGACCGCGTCGATGCCGTCCAGCAATCCGGGCGGAATCTCGCGTACGTCGCCAAAATGCTGTTCAACCAGGTCGATCTCGGGCGGTGTACGCGTCCCGGTCAGGCATCGGGCAAAGAAGCCGGCATCGTATCCGATGAGCGAAAGGTCGGGATATTTCGCGCGCAGATGGCCGACGAGCACCGAGCCTACATAGCCCATGTTTCCTGTTATCAGGACCCGCATGGACGCCGCTACCATGCCTTCCAGGGCGCGTTGCCCTGTGCCCAGAGGTCTTCGAGATGCCGCTTGTCGCGCATGGTGTCCATGGCCTGCCAAAAGCCGTGGTGGAAATGGACGCTCAGTTCGCCTTCCGTGGCGAGGCGAGGAAGCGGCTCCTGTTCCCAGACCGTCGCATCGCCCGCAATGTACATGCCTATTTTTGGCGAGAGCACGAAAAATCCCGCGTTTATCCAGCCCCCTTCGCCGGCCGGCTTTTCCTGAAAGCTGAGGACGCGCCGCCCGTCGGTGTCGAGGGCGCCAAACCTTGCCGGAGGTTGCACGGCCGTGACGGTTGCAAGCGTGCCTTCGCTCCTGTGCAATGCGATCGACGCGCCGACGTCGACATTGCCGAGCCCATCGCCGTAGGTCAGACAGAAAGCCTCGTCCTGTTCGACGTAAGGCAGTATTCTCTTGATACGTCCGCCGACCTCCGTGTCTTCACCGGTGTCGACAAGCGTGACGCGCCATGGCTCGGCGGCTGCGTGGTGAATCTCGCGCGAGCCGTTGCGCATGTCGAAGGTGACATCCGACATATGCAGGAAATAATTCGCGAAGTACTCCTTGATCATATAGCCCTTGTAGCCGAGGCAGAGGACGAAATCGTGTATGCCGTGGCTGCTGTATATCTTCATGATGTGCCAGAGGATCGGACGTCCCCCGATTTCCACCATCGGCTTGGGCCGAACGCTCGTCTCTTCCGACAGGCGGGTGCCGAGGCCGCCTGCGAGGATGACCGCCTTCATAGCGTCGTCCGCGGTTCGGGTGTAACCGCGCACATGCCTCCCGCCGTCGCTCCATCCTGCCAGTAGAAATCCTGGGCGCTGACCCGCCGTTTCAGCCACAGCGGCAGGCGATGGCCGTGAAAGCCAAGCCGATAGCCCGAATATTTGCAGGCGAGATTTGCGAGCGCATAGGGAACGGCGTACGGGCGTTTGCGCATCAGGTGGCGGAGCATGGTCGAGGCGTAACCGGCGCCGCGTCTCTCGTCACCGCCGTGGGAGAACAACATGTGCCGGTATTCGGCACGTACGTAACCTGTGTCGAACTGGCGCTTGAACTCCTGTCTCAAGTCATGGTCGTGCGAATGCTCGACCAACGCGTCGGCGCAGTAAGCAATTCTGTGGCCGGCCCTCAACAACTTCGCGGCCGCAATCGTATCTTCGAGCGACAGCGCGGGAGCGAAGCCGCCAATCGAGTCCAATGCTGCGTTCGACCAGGCCGCACAAACATTGGAGCAAAAGAAGGTCTGCGGCCCGAGCGCCGGCAGATCGTCGATCGAGCGCAACTCGCTTCTGTCGGGGTAGTTGAAGCGCCGCGGAAAAGCTTCAAAAAAGTCCGCGTCTCCACGGGGAAGCTGACGCGCGTAAGCGACGCTTGCCTCTCCATTCACAATGGGGCGCACAAGATTGGGGATAAGATCGGTGCCGATCGGCGTCGCATCGGGCGTCATCATCACGACGATTGCAGTGCCAAGCGTACGCCGCGCGATTTCGCGTGTGGTGCCGTGATTGAATTGGTGGCGCGGGACGACAAGCACGCCGGCGCCCATCTGCGTGGCCAGTTCGACCGTTCCGTCGTTTGATGAGGAGTTGACGACGAGAAGCTTCGGACGAAGCGGGGAGGCAAGAAGCGGCGGCAGGCACTTTTTGAGCAGCGACGCCGCGCGATAGGTAATCACGGCGATACCGACGTCCGGAACGCGCGAATCGCCCGTCATCCGCATCTCATCGCCGCTCGACATCGAATCGCGCGGCATAGTAATCCGCGAGTTCATCCCACGCCGCTCGCTCGTCCCAGTCGCGCTCGACATGATGAACCACATCGGTGTTGATGCGGATAGGGGGCTCGGCGAAATCCGCCTGCCTGATTTCCTGCAGCGGCGTTTCAAGCTTCAGTCTCGATCCGATTTCCCGCGCAAAACGAGCAGCAAAGGCTCCCTGCCGTTCTGCGTAGCCCGAAGGGCCCATCTTGTAGAATCCCTCCTGCGGAAGCGTCGAAGCGAACGTGCAATAGATCTCCGCCAGCAGTGAGACATGGATGTTATCCCGGACATAACGGGGCGTCTTGACGAGCGCTGGCTTCCCTTCGCGCCAGCATCGCATCAAATAGTCGGTGAAGCGCGGCTCTTCGTAAGGGCCGAACGGATTGGGTACGACCATTTTGCCAAGTGCCATCCCACTTTGCGCCGCGTGAAAAGCAAACAGTTGCGATGTGAGCGATTTGGAGATGCCGTAAGCGCTGAACGCGTGAAGCGGGGTCGTTCCCGCTCCTTCGCCGGCCTCGAAAACACTACCGGTCAGAACGATCCGGCGGCAGCCCGCGTCGCGCAGTGCCTGCAGGACATCTGTCAGTCCTTTTGTGTTCGCGGCGACGGCAGCGAGTGCGTCAAAATCGGCGCTTTTGTAGCCATTCGTCTCTGCACCGTGATGACAAAGCAGATCGAACGGAGCCTCGCGGGCGATGGCATCAATAAATCGCAGCGACCCAAAGGGCGCTGTCCAGATCGGACGGCAACGTTCCGTAACCAGCGCCAACCGTTCCAATCGCAATCCCGAGTAGCGGTCCTTGTCCTGACGCATTGCGGCAATGACGGTGTGGCCGCGTCCGGCAAGCGTTCTGGCGAGCCACATGCCGGTAAAGGACGACCCGCCCGTGAAGAGAATTCGCACCGGTACACCCCATGAATTCCCGACCACATTGTGCCGGGCGCTCCCGGAGCCCCGCACCCGTTATTGCGACGTTGCGGGACGCCGGATTATTCCCATGGAACGGGACCGCGACACCACCTGGGGCACCGAGCCCTTCACAACCGACAGGTGACCGCCACCTCGCCAGCCGCGGCAAAGCCGTGATCCGGCCAGGGCTGATCGTCCTGAAGCCGCGCCGCAAAGTCGATAGAGAAATTCCCCAAAGGCACCCGTGCGCGCGCTTCTCCAATATCGATCGTGACGGGTATCGCCGATACGCGATTGGCGCCAGCGGGAGTCACCGGCGAGTCCGATGTCGGTGTGTTCGGCGAGCTGATGGAAGCGCGATAATATGTCAGTGTGTAGGTCCAGTCATTTGGGGCGGGCCAGCTTGCATGAAATGAAGCGAGCCGCGAATCGGTGTCGAGGCTGGAACCAAGCGTCCGATTTCGATATTGCCAGCCATCCTGATATTTGTAGTCCCAATACGTTTGACCGTAGAAGTCATCGGCGAAGCTGAAGAAATTCCTGGTCGAAATGGTGTCCGCAAATTCCGCGGTAAGTCGCACGGGCACACCGCTGATCGGGGTCCAGACTGTCGCACCGAACAAATGGCTTGTATCGGAGTGTACGAAGGGCCCGGTGTCCCTGTTCATCTCCTGGGTGTAAAGAGCGTACGAAATATCGCGAAAGCGGTTCGTGTATCTTAAATCAATATTGGTCTCGTCTTTCGATGCGCTCGGATGAGCGAGGTCGTTCGTGACATTGAAATATTCGGCGAAGGGTTTGCAGGGATGGATTCCATTGAAATAGTCGGTCGGTGGTTGATTTGAGCCGCACAGTTCCTGGCTTCGCGCTAGGGCAAACTCCAATCCCGGCAGGGGATTCATGGCGAATCGGGTCCCGTCGAAAACAGTGTTTGTCGCCAGCCGCGGCCCATCCAGGACACCAACGAGAAACTCCGCCTGCCAGGGACCCATCCACGAAAGCCAGGGACTGGAAAACGGCGTCGTGTCCATGCGCGTGATGCCGATTTGCGGAAAGGGCCGGGCGTTGTTGGACAGCGATAGAGCGCTATCCCATCCCGGTCCCCACCAATGGGTAATATAGCCGGCGTAGATGAGCGCGTTGCCCGCGCGTTGGATCAGGTAACTGCCGTCGAGGACCAGCGTCTGGTGATCGAACCGGTTCAACGATTGACCGCCGATTTGCAGGCGGACCGCGGTATCTTCGCCCATCCATTCCGCCGATGCCTGCCCCTGCACATCTTCGCGGCCCAGTGCATCAAAGCCGCGAACGACATTCGGCAGATTTGTGGCGTCGACCGAGACCGCGTAATTCATACGGTCCGTCGCGATCGCGTCCTGCGCTTCCCGTGCAACGCGCTCGGCGGCGGCGCGTACGTAATCCGGCTGACCGTCGAGTACGTCGGATTGGCCGAGGCCGTAGAGTATTCCGCCCCAAGGCAGCGGCCACTGCGTGGTCACGTTGTCGATGATTCCCGAGGCCGCAAGCACCTCGATATCGGAACGCAGTTGCGCGTCTCCGACCTCGGCCCATGGGGATGCTGCCGAATTGCCGAACGACGTGAGACAGAATGCACCAGACAACGCCAGGAATCGTGGCGTCCAACACCCCATTTGGCCTTCCCCTCGCCGACAGCCGTATCGGCACGGCCGAATTTGAAGGCGGCACGCGGTCATTTCAACCCGAAAGGGCCATCAATGTTCTTTTGCGCCGACATTGACAACGCCGGAATACACAAGGCCCATTTCACGTCTGGGGTGTGCGAGTGTGTCGGTCTCAACACGAAACATGATCCGGTTCTTCGTCTTGGCTGCGGGCGCAGCATTGCTTGCCGGTTGCGGGACCGAGGCCGAACAACCGACAGCGAATCCAGATATCGCGACCCAGCAAGGGGCGACCCCCGATAGCGCCCATTGCAGCGCCATTGCCCGCGAACGCGCGGACGATGCCTTGATGAACGGATACGGATTTCGAGTTGCGGGGAGCGTGTCCCAGGAAGCGTATCAGGATTGCATGGCGTGGCGAAGTAGAGGGCCCGGCTAGCATAGGACCGGCGAGGTCACACCGTCCGGATCGGATCGCGCGGCCAACAGGATGCGCTTTGGCGGAAGATGGTCTAATGTGCAGTTGTGCTGGTGAAGGGGTAGGTGCGGTGCGGGGCTGCAAAGGCTCTGGGGGGCCCGGGCGAATGTACAATCGCGCACGCGCAATTTGCGGCGTATTGCTCGTTGCGGGGCTTTTGGCGGCACCGCCCCTTAGGGGCGATGCCCAAATCGGCGCATCCGGCTCTTTGCCCGACATCACTCCGGAGCAGGCCCAACAAATTCTTGGCGCCAGGGACGGTCAGACCAATCAGGGTCCATCCTCCATTCCGGAAACCACGATCCTCGAGCCGCTGGCGCCGGCGACACTCCCGTCCCCACCATCCCGATTGGAACAAATTCTCTCCGCCCGGGCGGGCGTGAAGCTGTCTCTGTTTGGCTATGACGAACTCGGTTCGGGCCGCGCGGTTTCGCTTCCGCAAGTCGGCGGTCTCCAGGACAACTACGTTCTTGGTCCCGGCGACGAAATTCTCGTCACCTTGCGTGGACAGCAAAACGCCGAATACCGCATCGTCGTCGATCGCGATGGCCGGGTAGCCCTCCCGCGCCTCATCCCGATCTCCGCCGCGGGGGTGAGCCTGGGCCAATTCCGCCAGACAATCATTGACGCGGTCCACCGTGCGTACCCTTCCACGGAAGCGTATGTAACGGTGGGACGGTTGCGTCAAATCAGTGTCGTCGTGACGGGCGAAGTGGGAAGTCCCGGCGTCCGCACCCTGACCGGCCTGTCGACACCGCTCGATGCAATTCTGGTATCGGGCGGGATTCGAAAAACCGGAAGCCTGCGTAATGTACGGCTCATTCGTCAGGGCCGCACCACGGTCATCGATCTTTATTCGATACTGACGAGTGGTACGCTGGCGGGCGCATCGGCGCTCGCTGACGGCGACCGCATCCTCGTGCCACCGCTGACCCGGGTGGTCGCGGCGGCGGGCTGGTTTCGGCGGCCGGCCATCTACGAACTTCCGCCGGGGACATCGGCAATAAGCGCGCGCAGCCTGGAGGCACTTGCCGGGGGGCTCGAAGTGCGCGGTCGCTATCGCCTTTCCGTCTCACAAATCGAGAGTTCAGGCCGAACGAGACTGGTCACGGTGACGGCGCCCACCAATCTTGTTCGCGACGGGGAAGTTCTGCTTGCTCTTCCAGCAGCAGACCAGTCTGTCGGCCAGGCCATGCTTGCGGGCGGGACGGGGCTCGCGGGCGCTTACTCCATTACCAAAGGAATGCGTCTGTCGGAGCTGCTCCAGGCGCCGGGCGCGCTCGGAGCGACGCCCTATGCGATTTTTGGCGTGATCTCCAGGCAGGACCCCCGGACGAGGCTGCGATTCCTGATCGCGTTCTCTCCTGCCGCAGTCACAACCGGCGAAGGAGACATTTCGCTCCTGGACGATGACATCGTGCGCGTGTTTTCCATGAACGAAGGCAAGTTGCTGTCGCGCGCGGTCAGCCAGTACGAGAAGAAAAAGCAGCACAGCGAAGAGGCGGTCAGGAATCCGTACCTGGCATCAACCGAACAGGAACGGATGGCCGAGGCCGTGGCCAGGACAGGTCAGACAGCAAATCAATTGTCCTCGCAGGTTGTAAGCCCGGACGCGACGCAGACGGTTTCGTCATCAGAAGACCAGCAGTTTGGCGCGAGCGCGCCTGGCACTGGGCAGTCGCAACAACCCAACCCGTATCAGCGGTATGCAACGCCATCAGGTGCCACAGCTGCGCAGGCGGCCGCGGCCGCTCAAGGCGAGGTCGAAACGACGCAAGGCTTCGTCGGGTACGGCGATCAGTCGACGCCCGAACCTGATGGCTATGGGGGGCAGAGAACGCAGGAACTCAATACCTACGAAGGGCAGAGAATGCCTCCGCCAGGTGCGTTGACGGGCGTGCCGTCGGGCGAAGCGCAGATTTATCCGAATGCCAACCAATCGGCGCTGAATCCCGAGCGTCAACCGGCTCCCAATTTCGAGCAGGAAATCGCAGCGGCTGGTGCAATGCCACAGAACGTTGCCGCCACGAGCATCGAGGAAATCGCGAGTCAGATCCGGATCGATACCCCAATTCTGATCAGCTTCCTGGAGGACCACGAAGTCACGCTTGACGGTGCCGTGCGGGCTCCGGGTGTGTACGTGGTCGGCCCGGGTGTCAACCTGCACGACCTCGTCATCGTTGCGGGCGGAACGGCCAGGTGGGCCGACGAGAGCGGAGTCGAGCTGATCACCACCGATGTCGACAAGGCTTCCGGGCGGGCAACGACGCTGCGCAAGACGTTGGCGCTCAATGACGCCGATCTGTCGACCTATCAGATCAGGCCCCACGACGAACTGCGCTTTCGCGAGGTATTCAACGACGTCGGGCTGGGTTCCGTCATCCTTGAAGGCGAAGTGCGGTTTCCCGGCGAATACAAAATCGTACGAGGAGAGCGGCTTGCGGACCTGCTGAAGCGCGCCGGTGGCTTGACCGAGGTGGCTTACCCGTTTGGCACCGTTTACCTGCGCCGTTCGGCGGCCGCTCTGGAAGAAGAATCTTTCCGGCGCACAGCGGACCAGATCGAAAGCCAGCTCCTGCTGGCCATGAGCCGAAACTCCAGTGCTCCGAAACTCGACCCGGCCGCCTTTACTGCGACGCAGACCTTTGTCGAGAAGCTTCGTACGCAAAAGGGATTGGGGCGAATCTCAATCGTCGCCGATCCCGCAATCCTTGCCGATCAACCGGAGCAGAACACGCTGTTGGAGGGCGGTGATGTCATCTACGTCCCGCAGCGTCCGAGCACGGTCTCGGTTTTGGGGGAGGTCCTGCAGCCCGGAAGCTTCGTCTATCGGGAGCACTTTTCGGCGGAGGACTATCTCGCCAAGGCCGGCGGTACCACCGCCTATGCCGACGATTCGCTTACTTTCATCGTTCTGCCCGATGGCTCGGCGATCAAGCTGGATCGGCCCTGGTTGCCGTTCGACAGCCAACGTGTGCCCGTGGGCAGTACAATCGTGGTTCCCCGCGATATCGCGCCTTTGCAGTGGAGCGACGTCATCAGCAATGCCACCCAGATATTCAGCCAGATGGCCGTTGCCGGAGCGTCGCTCGCGGTGATTTCGAGCAACCTGAAATGACCGGCGATGGTCCGGTGCAACGCGACCGGGGCTCGCCACGGCGGAATAATGCAGCATGGCGATACGTCCCGTTCTTGAGCTCGAAAAGAGCATGTTGCCGGTGCGGAGGGGAGACAAGCGATCGTGCTACAGGAGTTGCGCAGCTGCGAGAATGACGGGCTAAGCCGTGAAGAATGGTCTTGGGCGGCGAGAGAATTTCGCGCCGGCAATGTTCCGCCCAGTGCCACCGAGATGCGGGAACCGGATATTTGCGGTCGCTCCCCGTTCGGGGGAATGGCAAAACGCAGCCTGGATCTCTTGATTTCGTTTTTGCTGCTTCCTCTGGCGGTTTTTGTCGGCGTGCCGATTGCCTGCGTCATTGCGTTGGATGGCGGCAACCCGATCTACGGTCATACGCGGGTCGGGTGGAATGGGCGGCTGTTCCGCTGTTACAAGTTCCGAACGATGAATGTGGAAGCGGAACACGAACTCGACCGACTCCTGGAGCAGGATGAAATAGCGCGCCAACAATGGTTGGACCGATTCAAGCTCGAAAATGACCCGCGCGTCACGCCGCTTGGCCGGTGGCTGCGAAAGACATATCTCGATGAGATTCCCCAGATATGGAATGTGCTGCGCGGTGACATGAGCTGGGTTGGGCCGAGGCCAGTCGTTCCCGCCGAGATGGAAAAATACGGAGTCTTTCAATCGTCCTATCTTGGTTGCCGTCCGGGCATCAGCGGATTGTGGCAGATCAACCGGCACAGCGATACAACTTACATCCAGCGCGTCGGTTTTGATGTCCAATACGCGCAGAAGTGGTCTCCGGCGCGCGACGTCACGATTGTGCTCCTGACGATCCCGCGAATACTGTTCGCGGGCGGCAACGTTCAATAAGGTCGTACCGCAAATCCGCCGGATTCGGGCCATGCGGCTGTGAGCTCTATTTTGGTCAGAGACCGGACTGTTACGGCCTTTCTTCGCGACTTTGCGCACACGGCCGGAAAGCAGGGCATTCTTGCTGCCGGTTACGTCCTCGCGGGCGCCCTGCTCGAAGGCATTGGAATTTCCCTTCTTGTACCGCTTCTCGGGATCCTGTTCGGCGGCGCCGCCGGCATTCCCCTTTGGCTGCGGGAGGCGGCATCGGCGGCATTCGCCTTGTTCGGCGCGAACACGCGCGCTTCGCGCCTCCTCGTCCTGCTCGCAATTTTTGCCGTTCTGATGATGCTTCGGGCAATTGTCATTTCAGCCCGCGACTTCGCCATGTTTCGGCTTCAACTCGATTTCGTACAGGCGCAACAGCTGCGAACCGCGCGAGTGCTGGCTGCCGCGCCCTGGGAGTATCTGTCCGCACTTCGTCATGCGCGGGTCAGCCAGCTTATCAGCGCCGATGTGCAGAATCTTGCCGTGGGAATTCATTTCGCCCTCCGCGGCGGCGTTGCGCTGCTCATTCTGGCGGTTCAATGCATCCTGGCGTTTCTCCTGGTGCCCGCACTGGCCGCGATTGTTGCAGCGCTCCTTCTCCTGGGAGCGATTGGTGCCCGTCCTTTGATCGCCCGCTCGCGATCCATCGGCGACTTCGTCGCGGACGCCAATCTCTCTCTCCTGGATGTGACGAGCCAGTTCATGGGCGGTCTCAAGCTCGCCATCAGCCAGGATTTGCAGCCGGCTTTCGTTCACCAGATGCGCCAGCTGCTGCAGAATCTGGCTGACCGGCAATTGCGCTTTGCACGGCAACAGGCGCTGGGACAATCGGGCCTTATCGCGCTGTTCGGTATCACGGGTGTTGCCGTTGTGTATGGCGGACTGTTTTGGCTGCGCATCGCACCGTCTCTGCTGGTTGCGTTCCTGCTGATCATCACGCGAATGACGGCGCCGATGGAGCAAATTCATCAGGCAGCGCAGCAGTTCACGCATCTTCGTGCAGTCTATGGAAAGACGCGATCATTCCACCGCGAATTGGCGCGAGTTGCCCACGAGGCCGGTACTGTAACGGACGATCGTACGCCCGAGGGAGACATTGTTTTCGAGAACGTCACTTACCGGCATCCATTGGCTGGCGAAGAGTCAAAAAGCGATCCGGTACGAGGTGGAATTCAAAACCTGGAGCTTACGATCAGGGAGGGAGAATTCCTTGCCGTTACCGGCGCGTCGGGTGTCGGAAAGACCACGTTTGCCGATCTATTGGCCGCTCTTCATGCACCGCAATCCGGTAGAATTCTGGTCGGAACACAGGTTCTCGGAATCGCAACCACTGCACAGTGGCGTCGAGGACTCGCCTACGTGCCCCAGGATCCGTTTCTCTTTCACGAATCCATTCGACTGAACCTCTCCTGGGCAAATCCCCGTGCCGACGAGATCGATATGTGGCGGGTGCTTGCCATTGTCGGTGCTGACGGATTGGTCCGGCAAATGGAGCGCGGACTCGACAGCATCGTCGGTGAACGCGGCGCGCTGGTTTCGGGCGGGGAGCGGCAGCGAATCGCCCTGGCTCGAGCATTGCTGCGGGTGCCCCGTCTGATAATTCTGGATGAGGCGACAAGCGCATTGGACGGCGAAAGCGAAGCGGCAATCGTGGACCAGTTGTCCCGACTTGAGCCACCGACGACGATTGTATTGATCGCTCAGAGAACTGAAAATCTGAGCGCCTGCGACAGGGTAATTCGATTGGAGGCGCCCGCAGGAAGGACCGTGGTGTCCGAGGTTGGTCCCCTGCAACGGGCAGCGATGCATCTCCGCGGAGCAGCGCCGCTGCCTGTGAACTTCTGACAACACCTGCGGATTCTTTTGCGGAGGATGGAATAACTCTCAGCCTGGCCGCGTCGTACGTTCTGCGTCGGGGGTTGTCGGGAGTCGAGGTTGCGCTATCATGGCACTTCGCACGACGATCTGCCGGCGAAGGCGAATCGTCGTACCTGCGCTTCACTGTGTGCAGGAGAGCGGGGGAGGGATGAAAGAGGTTCGGCGATCCGCGCTGCGGTTCTCGTTGGCGATCGCGTTCGTCGTCATCGGCCTGATATCCCTGTTGTCGGCAGCCGTGGTTTTTCATGGCTCGCTGCACGCCTGGAGCCCGGGCAGACCGGATTCCCGCATATTGGCTGAGCACGTTGCCCGGATGCGCGCCGAGTTGGCACGCATTCATGCGGGTAAGGTGGATAGTCGAACGCTGCAACGCATTCTGGCGATGCACACGCAATCCGGGAACCAGGATGCCGGTAACGGCTCGCCCGATGTGCCGGCGTTGGAGCAGGCCCTTGCGGGGTACCTCGCGGGCCAGCGCGGCACCGAGAGGCCGCTCGTCACTTTCGCCAGCTTTGTTACAGATTCTGCGGCTGCTGATGCAGCCAGCTTGGGGGCCGCCCCCGCGTCCATCGCGGCTTCACAACCCAGGCCGCCCGAAGATGAGAGCGATCGCACCTATGTCGGGCAGAAAACCTGCGAGGGCTGCCATGCGCAGGAGGCGGCGAATTGGGCGCACACGATTCACGCGGCGGTGTTTACGCTCAATCCGCGGGGTTCGGTCGAAGCACAGGGTTGCGAGGCTTGCCACGGCCCCGGCTCGGCGCACGTGAAGAATCCGAGCGACCTGTCGACGATCATCAGCTTCTCGCACAAGAGCCTGACGCCGGTCGCGCGCCAGAACGCCCAGTGCCTGACGTGCCACAAAGGAGGTCAGCGAATCTTCTGGCCTGGCTCGGTTCACGAGAACAACAATCTCGCCTGCAGCGATTGCCACAATCCAATGTCCAATTTCGGCGCGCACGGTCTTACGGCGCGCGAGTCCGTCAACGAGACCTGCTTTTCGTGTCACAAGATACAGCGTACCGAATTCAACAAGCGCTCCCACATGCCTCTGCTGGAGGGAAAACTCACCTGCGTTGATTGCCACAATCCGCACGGCTCCACGACCGCGCCGCTTCTCAAAGCCGACAGCGTCAACGAGGTTTGTTACAGCTGCCATGCCGAGAAACGCGGCCCGTTTCTGTTCGAGCACGCGCCTGTACGCGAGAGCTGCCTGAACTGCCACAGTCCCCACGGGTCGGACTTCGAAGCGCTGCTCAATGTGCCGCGACCGATGCTGTGTCAGCAGTGCCATGCGCAAGACGGCCATCCTGCGATTCTTCAGACCAGGGGGAATATGGTGCTCGGTCCGGCACCCAATCCCATGCTGATTTCGACAAGCTGCCAGACCTGCCATGTCAACATCCACGGCTCGAACGATCCGTCGGGTTCGCGGTTCGAGCGATGAGTATCACCGCCCGCTCCTTCATCCTGGGAACAGCGTTCGTCGCGCTGACTGGCGTCCGTGTTTTCGCCGACACCGCCGTGCTCGGTTACGGCGGACCGGGCAACGAACTCAATCCGGCCGGACAGCCGATGGATCTGTTCCGCGATCCCAATGGACTGTCACTACTCGACGACGTCACACGTACACCGACGGGGTTGCTCTATCCCTTGCCCTATGCCTACCCGGCAATGACGCAGAGCAAGAGTGACCCCGATATCTGGAGCACGGGTTGGATCGAGGGCGGGTTGCTCGGTTCGTTTGGATTGAACGGGACGAACACAAAAGCCGCGAGCTTCCAGGAATATGGCGACTGGAGCAGTCTTCCGATCGCGACCAGCCTGGGGTTCCTCAGGGAGAACCGCAAGACCGCATGGTTCATGTCCGGTCTCGCCGAGAATGTCGGCCGCGACGATCAGTACTACCAATTGAAGACCGGCCGCTACGGCGAATACAACTTCACCCTGTTCTTCGATTCCATTCCGCATGTGTATTCGACGCAGGCGAAGAGCCTGTGGAACGGCGCCGGCACAGACAACCTGACATTGCGCGACGGCCTTGTACCGGGCGCTTCGACCCCGGCGCAGGTGGACGCCGCTTTGGCTGCCGCCCCCAACACGGAATTGGAGGTCACGCGCCAGAAGGCGGGTTTCTCCGCCAGTTACACGCCATTTGGCGAGCTCTTCGAAGGGTATTTTCAGCTTTCGAACGAGTGGCGCGACGGTACGCAACCGATCAGCGCCACCTTCGGCTATCCTTTCGAGAATGGTGCGACCCAGATTATCGAGCCCATCCATTATCGTACATTGGATGTGACGACGGCGCTTCGCTACAAGGACGATGACTTTCAGGCCAACCTCACATATACGGGTTCGTTTTTCCGCAATTCCGACGAGTCGCTGACATGGCAGAATCCGGGACTCGCACAGGTGCCCGCCGGTTCGTTCATCCCCACCGAAGGTCTCCTCAGCCTGCCGCCCAGCAACGATTTCAACTCGCTGAAAGGCGACGTGGCGGCGCTGCTGTCGCCGGATCTGCGATTCGCTGGCAGCCTGTCCTACAGTCTGATGCGGCAGAACGAGGCTCTCCTGCCGCCGACAATCGATTCGGGAACAATTCCCGGTGCGGGCGGACCGATCAACCTCGCCGACTGGAACACGACGGGCGCCCTCAGCCGTCCCAGCGCGGCCGCCGCGATCAATCTCTTCAATGCGTTCGCGCAGTTGCAATACTTTGCTTCTCCGGATTGGTCGTTCGATTTCGAACTCCGCGACCACAACGAGAGCAATCTCACCAATTATCTCGCCTACAATCCGATCACCGGACAGTACGGCTATATCGCCATCGACGGCGGTCTCGCACCCTTCGAGCCCATCCTGAGTGGAGTCTACCAGCCCGGCACTCCCGGCAATATCGTGCAAATCCGGAACATGCCGTTTGCCAACGACAACCTTGAATTGACGGCGCGCGGAAGCTACCGCCTGGACAATCACATCAAACTCGATCTCTCCTACATCCACAATTCGATCGAACACAGCGTGCGCGAGGTACCGAATGCCGATGAAAACCGCGTGCGACTTCAGGTTGCGGCCAGCGGTTTCGAGTGGGGTTCGATCCGCGTTTCCTATGAATACGGCCATCTGCTCGGAAGCGATTACACGGCGGACCCGTACACCGCCTATTACTCCACATCACTCCCGGGATACGTTCCGTTGACTCCCCAGGGAGACGTTCCTTTCACGATGGACGATTTTCGCAAGTTCGATGTCGCAAACCGCGTCGAGCAGAAGCTGCACGCGCAATCTAACTATATCGTCTCTCCACGGACGGACCTTCAGCTCACCGGCGACTGGAAGATCGATTCGTACAGCGCGGACTACGGGCTTCACGATGCCACGTCGTTCGACATCAACGGCGACGTGAACTATCAGCTTTCCACGAGAGCTACGCTCACGGGCTTCCTGACCTGGCAGGTTCGGCACCAGAGCATTTCGAGCATCAACCCGCAGGGCATTCCGGGCAGCGGAGCGGCGGGCGGGCCCGATTACCCGTTCAGCGCCGCCTGGGCAGAAACGCTGGCTGACAACGATTACGCAGCCGGCTTCACCGCGCACAAGGCATGGGACACGGTTTCGCTCGATTTCAATTACGTCTTCACGCGGGGAGACGGCGCCGTCGGCTACTCCTATGCGAGCCCGCTTGCCTTCTTCTATTCGGTTACTCCCGCCCAGGCAGGCTCGTCGTTCCCGGATATTGTGTACAATTCTCACTCCTTCGAATCCGATCTGCGCTGGAAACCGGACGACTCGTTCACCTACCGCCTGCTGTATCGCGTCCAGTTCGAGCATCTGAACGATTTCCACTACGACGGACTCTATGCCGGGGCCATCAACAACAACGTGTATCTTGGCGTCGTGCCAGAGAATTTTACGGTGCAGGTGGTCGGCGTGCTGGTGCAATATGCCTTCTAAAGCATGATCGTCGCTTCTTCGCTGATCCAGCGTGTGACGCCGCGCCAGGTAATGACCTGGCCGCCACAGACGCCGAGTCGCGAAACCAGTTCCGGTGAGAGCACACGCGGTTCGCCGGCAACGAGCACGAGCAGCACATCGTTCGTGGATGCTTCGAGCGGCGCACGACCGAAGAGAACGAGGTCGGCTGGCGAACCGGGAACGAGGGAAGGCGCTTCGATACCAAGCCGGCGGGCGGCGCGCGGGCCTACCGCATCCAGCAATCTGGCGTCGGAAATGGTGCCCCGGGCCGCCCGAATCTCATCGAGCAATGTGCCCGCTCCGGTAAGAAGCGAGTCGCTGCCAAGCAATACCTCGACGCTCTCGAGCAGTGCCGAACGCACGGTGCGGCCGAAAAGGAAACAGTTCGAGGTGGGACACCACACGAGCGCGCAACCCGCGCTGCGGAGCTTCGCCATGCCGTCATTATCGACGCCCACCGCGTGCACAGCGATCAGAAGACGGCTCAACAAGCCTTGCGCGTCCAGCGTTCGCACTTCTTCGGCTGCCGGTTCGTCAATGCCCTCGGCAACATGCAGCGCAAACGGCGCGCCGGCCGGCAAATGATCTGGCAACCGTACAACCGAATCCGCGTTGGCCATTCGCACTACCTTGATCGGGAAGCCGGCATCGAAGTCACGTTCCCAGGGATCGTGATGAACCACATGCGTCACGCCTGCGAGGAGGTTCTTCCACGCACCGGTCAGCAGCGCGGCGCGTCTGTCCGCCTTCCGGCCCCGCGCGATTTCCGCGGCATAACGGACCTGAATATCCGCAGCCCAGTCACGCGCATTTCTGTATGGCGGTGCGCCGAGCCGGCCATAATGGTTTCTGTGAAGGTGGTCGTGGGCGTTGATGAGCCCGGGCCGCACCTCCCCCGCGGCACGCACTGTGCAATCGAATTTGCCGCTTGGCTCGACGATAATCCCGTTCTCGATAGCGACGGTTTTGTTGGAGGCCTCAATCAGCAGGCGCATCGACCGCCCGTACGAAAAGAAACGAGGCGACGACAGGCAATCCGAAATCTGTTTTGTACTGTGCATCACGGCCGGCTCTAACGTACAGATGTCGAACCCGGTCACCTATTGTTCCGTCGCGACGCTCCGTTGCGGCGAATCCGGCCTCCCGCGCGGCTTGCAGGTGAGAATCCGTATCGTGCACATGGTGTTCCACGGCATGCAGTTGCCCCGACTCGTCGCGAAAGCTGCGCGAATGGCCCGCGGCCACGGCATCGGCATGAAAGTCGGACACGAACAGTCTCCCGCCCGGGCGACAGACGCGCGCGAGTTCGCGATAGGCGGGCAGGGGGTCGTCGATGTGCCCCAGCACGAGCCGACACCAGATCACGTCGAAAAAATCCGACGGAACGGGAAGCGCACGCACATCGGCGACGGCAACGCGCGGCTCACCGCGGGCCATGAGCATTTCGCGACAGCGGTCAATACCGACGGCAAGCGCAGCCTGCACTCGCTCAAGCCGTCGACCCGTTCCACATCCCGCATCCAGTAGCCGTTCGCCGGCAACCGGCGGCGACAGTTCCTCGGCCAGATCGTTCTCGATCAGGCTGATTGCCGTTTCATTGTCGTAGGTAGGCGCCCAGAGGCGATACGCGCGATCCGGCTCGAGCGCAATCACGCGCCGACACCCTCCGGCCGAAGGTGACCGTACGCTTGCCGGTCATCCGGTTCTTTCCGCGCCCAGCGGCGCACGCTGCGCAAGAGCCTGGGATGGTCGTATCGGCCGGCCCGCCAGCGCGATCGGGCCAGCCACCACCCCGCGGCCTTGCCCCAGCCGCGCGTATGCCGATCGTGGATGGACGGAAACCGCGCCTTCAGTACGAGTTCGAAATCTTCCACGCGGCTTTTCAGTCGTCGATCGAGCCAGGGGAGCTCGGGATCTTCATGCGTCATCCAGTTCAGCCATTTCGGCGTCGTCCACTCTTCGAGGGTTGCGGGCGTCCCGGCCAACGGATCGACGTTTCCGTACGTATCCCGCCGTTGCGGCGTCGGGGTGTAGAAATAGGCGATCAACTCCATCGCCGGATTGACGGTCTTCAGCCTGCGCACGAAGGCCAGTGTGTTGTCGATTTCCCGTTCCGGCTCGTCGGGGTCACCGAACACAAACGAAAATTCCGGGACGATGCCGTGCTCGCGCGTACGGGCGGCGGCCTCCAGGATCTGTTCCGTGCTGATTCCCTTTTTCATCTTGCGCAGCACGTCATCGCTGCCCGATTCCGCGCCAAAGAAAATCATTGTCAGGCCGGCACGCTTGAGGCGTCGCCAGGTTTCCTCGGAAAACCGCAACACGGCGTCCACGCGCGCCTCACACCACCATCTGAGGTCGAGAGGCGAGAAGCAGTCTGCAACTTCCCGCGCATGGACGTCATTGAGGAAGAAATTGTTGTCGTAGAAATGCACAGAATCCATGCCGTGTTCGCGCGCAAGAAAGCCCAGATGCCCGGCAGTCCTGACCGGCGACTGTACTTTCTGCCGTCGCCCGAAAACCGAGATCACGCCGCAGAAATTGCACGCATGGGGACATCCGATCGAAGCCTGGTAGACGCCGGAACGGCGGCCGAGAAATGTCGGCCGCAAATAATCCTGCACAGGAATGCGATCATAGGCGGGCGGAGGCAATTCGTCCGGACCGACCCACAGCCGTTCAGTACCTGTGTGGTGGGTCCCGTCCGGCTTGCGATAGGATAGCCCCGCCACCGTTTCAGGGTCGCGGTCGCCCCGAAGCACTTCGAGCAGCTCGCGAAACGTGTATTCGCCCTGGCCACGTACAAGCCAATCGACATAGGGAGCGTTGAGCACCGGTTCGGGATAGAGACTGCCGAAATTTCCGCCCCAGACGATGGGAATCCCGGGATGGCGCCTCTTGACTTCTTTGGTGAGTGGAACCGCGTTGGCGAGTTGAGGACCCGGCATAACGGTGAAGGCGATGGCCCGGACCGCATCGGCGGTGCCGCCCAACGCGGAAATATGGTCCGAGATACAGGACAGGACATCGATGTCCGGTCGATTGCCGTCAACAATGGTCCAATTTTCGTTCTCGGGAATACTGGCGCCGATTGCCATTACCGAGAGGGGAAAGCGCCGATTGGCGGGGCGTGTGGCGCGCGGATTGACGAGGATGATCATGGGACACGCGCTGTCCAGAGATCGAATCGGGAAGGTTTGCGCCGTCCTTTGAGGCGCGCGAGCAGCGGGCGCATCTCGTACCAGAGCGGATATCCTACGCGATGTCGCATCCAGGATATCCCGGGTTGCGCCTCGGCGAGACGCTCCGGCGTCAGGTACTCAACGAAATTCTGCGTCAACAACACCTCCGCAGACGATCCGAAACGGGCGTGCCCTTCCGCCCACTTCTCCGCGACCATGTCGCGTCCGTCCTGATCGCTGCGATAGAACGGCGAATCCAGCACTGCGACACAGCCACCGGATCGCGTCACGCGCGAGGCTTCCGTGAGCGCGCGGGCGAGATCCGTTGCATAGTGCAGCGACGCGTTAAAGACCACGAGGTTAAATCGGTTGTCGTCGAACGGCAGATTGTCGAAGGAGGCTTTAACGCGCTGGAATGGCGCGGAGGCGTCGCTCGCGAGATCCGCCGCTGCGCCCAGTCCGTCGACGTCATCGTCACGAATGTCCACGGCAACGACATCGTTTCCGTACCCCGCGACGCGATGGGAGAGCCAGCCGTTTCCGGCGCCAAGGTCGAGAAGATGGATGGGTCCATGGGCTGCGAGCGGTTCCAGGATGCGATTCATGAATGTCTCGAAAGTCCGTGCCCGGACGGCCCATTGTCGTGCAAGAGCACCTTCGCGCAGGTACGGCAGCGATCGCAATTGCTTGCCGCTAAGGGCACGACCCTCGTTGGCGCGATGGCGCGTATATTCCTGGCAGAAGTCGGCGGACGGAACGCTCATGGTGCAGCGATCTCCGTGCGCACGAACTGGTACAGCACGTGATCGCCCAGAGGTGCGAGTGGCTGCGTCGCGATACGGTCAAGCCGGCACAGGAGTTCGAGAAATTCGGGGTGTTGGGAAATCCATGGTTCCGCCGCACTCGGCGGCACGAAAATGCCGATGCCGGCACGTACGGTCAGCGTGAACCAGGGATGCATGGCGAGGGTGACCGTACCTGGTTCGTGATAGCGCACGGTGAAGTCATGGCCGCCGATGCTTGCGGGTACGGCCCCCCGGCGGAAGCGGCGGAGCGCCTGTCGCGGACGCCTGCGCAGGCATTCGACCACGATTTCGCCCGGCGAGAATTTTCCGAAAAGTACAAGCACGGCGGCTGCGCCCGGACGCAGCAACCGCGCCAGGCCGCGGGCGACAGGGCGAAGATCGTCGACACAATTCAGGCCGGCAAAATTGGAGAACGCCCCGTCAAAACGGTGTCTGGTCGCGTCGATAAACCGGGAGGAAAAGCGTTCCAGATCTTCCGCCGCAATCACCTCGGCGTAGGAACCCAACGGCGCCAGCTTCCGGCGCGCGGTTTCCACCATCGCCGGCGCAGCGTCGGTGGAAAGCACCTTGAAGCCGCGTTGCGCCAGCCAGACTGCATCTTCGCCCGTGCCGCCGCCGATTTCCAGGATTGTACCTCCTGGCGGAAATATCTTGATCAGCGATTCCCGAACCGCTGTCCGCTGCGCGAGGACGCTCTGCCATTGGCCAAAGCGGGCATCGAATGTCGATGCGGCGGCGTCGAACGCAAGCGCGGCGGGGCGCATCGCAATATCCCTAACTCGCCAGCCTCACCGGATTGGAGCAGCGATGATCCGGCTCTTCCCGCTGCAACCCCTGCCACGGGCCATCGTCAAACTGGCCGGTTCGGACTTCGTCGTGCAGCACATCCCGGACCATGCGATAGAATTCGGTGTCGTACGTGCCTTGAAACAGCATGCGAAGATCGTCGGAATCATCCCAATTCTTCCGCTCGCCCATCTCCGCCCTGACCAGATCGTAGAAACGCGTTCCAGGCAGTGGGTAGGCGACCGATACGCCGATGTCGTCGGGCCGTTCGCTTCGAATGAGATCGCGAGTCGAACGCAGGTCGTCCCATGTTTCGCCGGGATAGCCGAGTTGAATAAACCAGCAGGCCCGGATTCCATAGTGTTTCAGCGTGCGTGTCGCCGCACGAATTTCCTCGATGTTCGAACCCTTGTCCATCGCATCGAGTATTTTTTGTGACCCGGACTCGACGCCCAGCCACACTTCAAAAGCTCCCGCTTTCGCAAGCGCATCGACCGGATCGGATTTCATCAGGTTGACTCGCGATTGCATGGTGAAGGGCATTCGAAGGCGCTCCCGGGCCGCTTCGGAAGCGAAGCCGCGGAGCCATTCCGCCGTCAAACCGAAAATATCGTCGGCGAACCAGATGTGATCGGGTGCGATCCAATCCTTCAAGGCGCGCATTTCCGAGACAACCGAGGTTGGGGAGCGCTGTTCGTATCCCCGCCCGAAGGTCGGCTTCGCGCACCAGTTACAGGCGTAGGGACAGCCGCGCGACGTCGCGATGTTCCACGAAAAGTGACCATGTTTCGCCCGCCACGCGCGCCGATAGGTTTCGGCATCGATGTGCCGCCAAGCGGGAAAGGGAAGGGCGTCCAGTGCGCGCAAATGCAAACGTGCCGGCGTGCGACGTACACTTATTCCCGATCCGGGCAGCGCCAATCCCGGTATGCCGTCGAGTCGAGCATCCGGTGTGTCGCGGCAAACCTCTGCGATCTGCAGCAGCGTGGTTTCGCCTTCGCCCATGAGGACCGCCTGCGCCCCCGCATTCAGATAGAGTTCCGGCCTGTCGCTCGAATCGGGTCCGTTCACGAAAACGCGGCATCCGCGCGCCGCAGCAGCCGACACCATTTCGAGTGCGTCCGCCCGTCGGCGGACGGTGCACATTTTTGTGAGAAAATTGAAATTGTCCTCCAGGATGGCAACCACCGAGGGCTGTTCTCGATCAAGTACAGCTGCAAACGCTTCGACGCCGCCGGCAAAGGTCGCGTCAAAATGCGTTACGGAATGCCCTGCTTCCTCCAACAGGGCCGTTGCAATCAGGGTCGACAGCGGCGAATAGGGCGTCATTCGCGCCAGCTGTTTGGCGTCGTGGTGCAAAAAATAGGAATGGGTTGTCAGGATCACGAAAGTGCCCAGCCTTGGACAGCGCTGCTGCCCGCGATAAGATAGCAACCGGGTGTTGGATGCCAAGCACATTTTCCGCAGAAACAACCCTGTTCGGGATCGGGATACACTTCCGATCTAATCATCCCGAGGCTCTGCGCCGCGCGCTTGCCGCTTTTCCGCGAGAGGACCATGCCGGTTCTGCGAGCGGTCGGCCGGTTCATATTGTTCTTGTTGCGGACGAGGGGGTCGTCCCGGTCGCCGAGTCCTCGCGGGTCACGGGTCGATGTCTCGAAGTGCGCGAGCGGGGCATCATGGTCACGGCCGACGGAGGGCGTGGACGCGGCAGCTGCATTTTCCAGCCGCAGATCGTGAGCAGCGAAGCGTTCGCAAACGCCATCAACACCGTCGTGCTTTTTCTCGTTGCGCAAGCCGGCCGCATCCCCGTTCATGCTTCGGCCGTCATTGTTGATGACCGTGCGCTGGTTTTTGCGGGCAGAAGTGGAATGGGGAAGAGCACGCTGGCCATGGCGGCTGATCGCGCAGGGCTGTCTGTCCTGTCGGAGGATACCGTCTTTGTGCAATTGCGACCGTCGTTTTGCCTGTGGGGGCGGGCGGAATTTGTGCATCTTTCCGAGAAAGACGCGCCTCCTGCAGCGCCGGGCGGGATTCGTGTTCGATCAGGTCGTCTCAAGAAGGCTATCCCCATTATGCGCCGGTGTCGCAAAGCCGATCGGGCGATGCTCTTTCTGCTGACGCATGGAGACAGGGTAATATTCCACAAGCTCGATCCCGAAGAGGCAATTCGCGCGCTCTCCTGCAATCCCGAGCCGGGATACGAATTTTACGACGCACAATTGGAAGAGGCTATTTGCGCTCTCGCAGCGGAGGGTTGTTGGAGCCTGAGCCTGTCGACCACGCCGGACGAGGCAATCGCCGCACTCATGGGCGCCTTCTCTGGCCCGGCACCACCTGCACAGGTGCGCAGGTGACCGGCGCGGCCTGGAAAAACACAGCTTTGCCACATGCGGTGTTGAAGAGATTCGCAAGGGCGCGTCGCCACGGATATGCGGCGTGGCTCTGGCCCGACCTTCCCGTCGAGGACTGGCGCGCGGCGGTCGAAGCAATCGCCGATCTTGTTCGCCGCGTATTCGCCGGCGACAAGAATCCCGTCCTTGCCTCCGGCCATCCGAATGCGATGAGCGTCGCCGGCTATACATCAGGCATGGGGCCGCTGCTCGGATTGTGGATGGAACACGGTGCTGTGCGCGCAGAGAAGGCAATTGCGGAATGCTTCGCGCTCCATCTCCTGCACAACCGGCTGCGGATGGAGCGCCTTTCGCGCGTCGCGCGCGAAGTAACCGCGAAACTCCGTGAGGCGGGCATCGCGCCGCTCGTTCTGAAGGGCATGCACACCGCCCTCCGGTACTTCCCGGAACCGGCTGCCCGGCCGATGTCGGATATCGACCTGTTCATTCCGATGCCGTCGATGCACGAGGCGGAACGCATTTTTTCGGGGCTCGGGTTTCGGCGCATGCTGCGAACGCGATCTCCCTATGCCTGCGACTGGATTCCTCCAGCGCAACCACAGGGGCCACGCACACTCACATTCGTTCACGAGGACGACCCCTGGTCCATCGACGTACTGGGAAGCCTCGACAAGCGGCTGGCGACCGGACATTTCCTGAAATTCGCCAACCTGCTGCCCGGCGCAGAGTACGACGACTGGCTGCCTGATACGGGAGCTCGCGTCATGCAACAGCCTCTGCTGGCGCTGTATCTGGCCGTGCACGTTTCGCAGACGTTGCTCAACGCGACGTTATTGCGGATTCTCGAACTTGCACTGGTCGTTCGTCGCGACACCGCGGAAGGAACGCTCGACTGGAACGCGTTTGTCCGCGGAGCCGCGACGATCGGCGGCGCACGGTTTGTCTATCCCGCGCTCATCTTCACCAACCAGCTGGCGCCGGGAACCATACCCGGCGAGGTCATTGCCGAAGCGGCCGCCGATGCTCCGAAAAACCTCCGCCGCGTGGTCGGCCGTCTGACCGTCGCCTCCGCTCAGCCGCTCAGGCGGCATTCGCTGAGCGAGCGATTCATGTGGGCCAGCTCGACACCGGAGAGCCTGAGGCAGGTTGCAAGCGAACTTTTCGTCGATGGTCAGGGCCGGCCGCCAGGTGAATCGATGTACAGGATCGGGTCGAAATTGTGGGCGTTGGGCCGGGGGCGGTTTTCGCCGTGACAAGAAGAGGCGTAACGCGGAGTGCGCAGCGCAGAGGCCGCAGTCAAAGGCATTTCTACAAGAATGGAATTGTCATTCCCGCTTTCGCGCAGAGCTGTCTGGGGAGTCAGGCCCCGCGAAACGTCACGGCAAGCATCGCTGCCTCTCCCGCGCAGGAATGGGCGCGCGGAGACGCGGGGGCGCGGAGCCAGGAAAAAGCGAGCCGCCAGGATGCAATGCTCCAATGTTACGTTGCGCGCGCTCGTGCGCGATTCTTCCTCACCGGTCCTGGTGTCTTGCCGGTCGAACTCCGTGTCTCCGTGTCTCCTTTTGTCCCGACGCTCCCAGGCCTGAGTCGGCGAAAGTCTTTCTGCCTGCGCGGTACGCTTGCCGAAAATCGGGCACTGCCACTGAGGTCGTCTGCAGAAAGATGAGACACTGCGGCAAGACCTATCACGAGTTCATGCTGGCATCGCCGCGCGACCAAAAGGTACGCGCGCGCTTTCGGGAAATTGTTTTCCGGACGATGCCGCCGCGTGGGATCATTCTCGATTTCGGCGCAGGTACGGGCATTGATGCGCGGGAATATGCAGAAAAGGGATTCAGGGTTCTGGTCCATGAGCCGTCGCAGGAAAATCTGGCGTATCTCACCGAACACTGCAGCAACGAGATCCGGCAGGGTCTGGTGGCGATAACCGACATGTCCGATGTGGAAGGCGTAGAAATGATTGCGGCGAATTTTGCGGTGTTGAATTTGATCGGCGATCCTGGGGCACTGTTCGCGAAGTTCGCCGGCCTTCTTGCGCCGCGGGGATTCGTGCTTGTGAGCCTGCTCAATCCCTTTTTCCTCGGTGACGCGCGCTACGCGTGGTGGCGCAGCAATCTGCGCCGATTGATCGCGACCGGCGCCTATGCCATCGACGGCGAATTCGATCGCATCCACCGTTTTGCCCCCTCGTTTGTCAGACGGGCCGCCCGGCCCGGATTTGCGCTTGTCCGGTGCGTTCCCGACCGGGCGGGCCTTGCACTGTCGCAATACGTGTTCATGCTGTTCCAGAAGCAATAGCGTGTCGTTGAAAGCTGCCGTAAAGCCCTGGCTGCGGCCGCTCCCGCAATGGGCCGCGATCGGACTTGTACCGCCGCAGCGGGCTGTTTCGGTCGCGCTCGAATGGGTGGGCCATGCGGCGGACGTGGCCCAGAACCAGACCGTAGCGTCGTTGAGACCATTGGCGGTGGCGATCGGTCTATCCGACGCGACAGGCCCCACGCGAGCGAGACTCGTGTATCGCGATCCAATGATCTCCGGCGCGTTGGGACAGATCGCCCTTCGCCGATCCTCCGTCATGACCGTGGCAGGGAGGGCGATCGGCATTTTTGCTGTCGAAAGCGCTGATCACCGCTGTCTGCGCTGGCCGCAGAGACCGTGGAACGCGTGGCTGCAGTCAAGGGCGATGCGCCGAAACACGAACCCGCACAATTTTCAGATGACCGCGACAGCCGTCCGGCAGCTGATGGTCTTCTATATCTGCCCGCGGCCGGTTGTTCTCGTTTCGGTTTGCGACGAGTCGCACAGCAACATTTTTCCCATGGATCTGATCGGCCCACTCTCGAACGGCTGCTTTACGCTCGCGCTGCGCAATACCAGCATTTCCGTACCGACGATGGTTCGGGCCCGGCGCCTCGTTCTTTCGGGTGTTCCTTCTGAACTGAAGGACACCGCCTATAGGCTTGGCGAACATCACAAGCGCGGATTCGCCGATTGGGATTCGCTGCCTTTCCCCGTGATCCGGAGCGACGCCTTCGGAATTCCTGCGGCCGCGTCCGCCGTGTCGATTCGGGAATGTGCGGTTCTACACAGCGAGGAAATCGGGTCCCATACGTTTTTCGTGTGCGAGACCGTTTCCGAACGTACGGTTTCCGCCGGACCTCAGCTTCACCATACAGCCGGCTTCCACCAGGAATTTCGCCGACGCAGGGGTACCCCGTTTCCGTCAGCGTGATCGTCAAGAAAACGACTCACGCAGAGGCACGGAGACCGAGATGGGATCCCTGATGCACAATTGCTTTTCCGTGGCTCTGCGGCTCTGTGTGATAATTTTTTGCTTGCGACCCGGTTATTTGCGCCGCTTCTGCATGGCGAGATAGGCGTTACGAATGGCTCTCGTCGTTACATCGGCGTTTTCTGCGATGGCGCGCTTTTGCGCTTCGCTAGCGAGCAGCAGACGTTGGTCCTCGTTCGACAGGAGATCGGCGATGAGGTTTGCCAACGCGGCGCTGTCGCCAATATCGACGGTGCGCGCTGCTTCGGGCGACCAGTCCGCGAGAAGCCCGACCCGTGTTCCGACAACCGGCACGCCCGCTGCAGCTGCCTCGAGCGCGACGATCGGCCCGGCTTCATGCCGCGACGGAACGACGAGAAGATCGGCAGCGTACACATAATCGCGCAGCGTGCTTTGCGGCAAAAAGCCGCGAAAGTGTACGTTATGCCCGAGCCCCAGTTCCTGCGCCCGCCGCTGCGCCTTTCCCTGCATGGTGTCTTCGCCGACAATGTCGAGCAGGAAGGGAATGCCGCGATCCTTGAGATGGGCGGCGGCCGCCAAAAGCGTCTCCTGGTCCTTCACCGGATTGAGGTTTGCCACCTGCAGCAATTTCGCGGGCGCGCTGCTTGATCGCCGGCGCGGCGCTGCAACGGGCCAGCGATCGAGGGCGACGCCGAACGGCAGACGCTCGGCGCGAATGCCAAGTCTGCCCGCCTCTTCGACCATCCACCCGCTCGGAACCGCGATGCGGTCAGCGGCCAGGATCGCCAGGCGCAACGCCAACCGGCGCTTCATCGTTGTCCTGGCGCCATAAGCAATGTCCGGCAGGCATGCGAGATCGCCGCCGGGAAGGTGGAGCAGAACGGGAATACGGAGGCCCAGCGCAGCCACGCCGGCGAGAATTCCCTGTGGAACCGCCCAGAACGCATGGATTACATCGAACGGCGCGCGCCGGTGTTCCTGGCGCAGTGTACGCAACGTTCGCGACCCGCGCACCAACGGGTTCGCTCCACCGGCATTATGTACGCTTGCGCCGAGCAGCGGCCATTGTCCCGGGCGCGTCTCCTGCCTGAGCACGAACACGTGCACCTCGTCGCCCCATTTCACGAGCCGCTCCACCATCCACAGGAGACAGGGAATGACCCGCGCCGTGCCGCTTCGATCGAAACCGCCCGGCGCAAGCATGGCGATTTTCATGGCGTCCTGCAGTGCGCCTGCGCGTACAGGTCGGCTATCGCCTCGTAGGCGGCGAGGAGCTTCTTGCCCAGGACCGGGAACGACAATCCGGATCGGAAATGCGCGATCGCCTTCGCGCGCAGGGCGTCGATGTTTTCGTGCGCGAGTGCGACGAGCGCGGCGGCAAACGCATTGGCGTCGGCAGGTTTGCAGAGCGCACCGACCGTACCCGACTCCGTGATCGCCCGGAAAGCCGGAATGTCGGACACGATCGGTGTCGCGCCGCAGGCGAGGGCCTCGAGCAGCGCGAATCCGCAGCTTTCGCGTCGGCTCGCGAGCACGAAGAAGTCCGCCGCCCGGCAAAGCCATTCGACCCTGTCATGAGGAACCGGCCCCAACAGGTGGACGCGTGAGCCGAGTTCGCGGTCGGCTGCCAGTCGCGCCTCCACGCGCGTGAGCAGTGGCGCTTCCGTGTAGCAGAACCACAGATGCGGATCCGGCAGGCGTCCCGATGCCTGCGCAAAGGCAGCCAGGATCGTGAGCGGATCCTTGTTCTCGTTCAGATGTCCGACCCACAATACGGCGGGATTCCCGTAGAGTCCCGTTGTCCGGCGTGCCTCCCGAACATCACCGTCGCGAAAATGCGTGGAGGATTCCGGAATCGCAAATATCGGTACGCCTTCGCGGATTGATCGGTTCTGCAGGAATGGCGAGGCCTGCTCCCGCGACGTGAAGGCGAAACCAGTAACGTGTTTCAAACCCCAACGCCTGAGAGAGTTCAGGCGACTGCCCGGATTGTCTGCGTGGTCCTGTACCAGAACGGGCACGCCCAGCGAGGAAAGTGCGCGTGTGTGGAAGGGAAACCCGAGCCCGTTCACGTGCACGACGTCCGGGCAAAATGCCCCGACTGCGCGCCTCACCCGCAAAGGGGCATAGCCGGCTGCGGGCCTTCCGCCCAACCAGGGCTCGGCGACAAACCGAAAGGGTACCCCGTCGCGTTCGCATTCGGCGTCTTCGTGGGCAGATTGAACGACGCTGACCTGCGCGCCGGCTTCCCTGACCGCCGATGCCACAGCCGGCAGAGTCGGCCAGGCATCGAGAAGCGTGTCGCCGTTGCGCTGCAGCGGGTCGCGCGTGCAATTGACCTGGACGACACGCATGCCGACAGAGTGGTTCCATGCCGATCGATCCGTCAAATGGTCCCTACCCGGTCGTTTTCATCCGTCCGCAGGCTACAATGACAGTGCGAGGTTCTGGGCACGGCTCATGATAGCAAGCGCGCTCTCGCGAAGCGGATGTTGACAGACATGAATCTGACCGACGGCCCACTTGTTTCCGTGGTCATCCCCACCTGGAACCGGTGTCGGATGGTTGTGGAAGCGATCGCCTCCGTCGTTGCCCAGACCTACGGGAATTGGGAGCTGATCGTCGTCGATGACGGGTCAACGGACGATACCGTGCAGCGGCTCGGTCGCCTCGAAATTCCGAACCTCAACGTCGTACGATCTCCCCATATCGGCCATATCGGACGCCTGCGAAACCTCGGTGTAAACGCCGCAAGAGGAGAGTTCGTCGCGTTTCTCGACTCGGACGATCTCTGGAGCCCGACGAAATTGGAGCGTCAGATAACGGCGCTGCGCAACTCGAGCGCTGGCTGGAGCTATGCCGAATACACGCTCCTCTCGGAAACCGGTATGGCCATGCCGTTGCGCGCGGGGCGGGCGCCCGCGATCTCGGGGCACATCGTACGTGCACTACTCCGGGAAGAGACGGGCGTTTGTCCCTGCACGCTGATCGTCCGACGGTCGTTGTTCGACGCCGTTGGCGGTTTCCGCGAAGATGAGAAAATGCCGTATCGCGACGACGCCGATATTGCCTTGCGCCTCGCACGTTGTTCGGAGGCAATCGCCATACCGGAAAAGCTCGCGCTGGTTCGCGAACATCCCGGGCGACTCACGCGGAGTATTGCCGCGCCGCACGAGCACTCGGCGCTCGTCTACGAACTCTTTCATCGCGAAGAAAGCAGCGCCGCATTGCGGGCTCTGGCGCGACGAGGCTGGGCCGGATGTCTCGCGAATGCCGGTGCCGACCGATGGGGTGCGGGCGACTACAAAGGTTCCATGCGCTTGTACTGGAATGCCTTGCGACAGGGCGGAGTCACGGCTGACTGGCTGCGCGCCGCTGCCCGCGGCGCACGAAACCGGTTGTGGCGAAAAGCAAATATTGCCGGCAGCCCATAACTACCGCTTTGGCCCACTATCGCTGTCGCATCGGTTCCACCACCGCCGCCCTTCAGGCACCTTGCAGGGAAGTACCTTTGCCCGAAAACACAAATAAAGGCATGAGTCGTCGATGTGTTGCCCAGGACGTGCCGCACCGGGTGATTGATTTTGCCGGCAAACGGCCATATGAAACAACCAGAGGCGTTGCTCGGGCCGGTATAGCCTCAAGGCATCTCGCGTGAAACCGACCTGTTCGCAGACGGCGCCTGCCCGGCGATGCGTTGCGTGTACGCCGTTCGCCTGGCGTGAATCGCGCGTATTGGCGGGCGTGTGCTCCGTGACGTGATCGGCTTGCATTGCATCGTCTCGAGCGTACAACGTGCCTGGGCAACCATGACAGCATTATCGGGGAAAAATCGATGACGACCGTGTATTTCGCTACCAACCGGCAAAAGGACGGAACCGGCCCGTTTGGTTTTGGCGCACAACTGGTGGCCCAGGACCCGCAACAGATGACATATGGGGTGATGGCGGTTACCAATATCGATCTCAAGGATGAAGCCAGCGGGTCGCCGTCCAATCCTACCGACGTAGCGTATGGCAACTTTTCCGCGACGAGCCAGGCCGACATCATCAACGCCGGAAAGAACCTTCTCATTTTCATACACGGCTTCGACAACACCTTTGTGGATGCGATCAAGCGCGCCGCCTACAATCAAAACTGGTTCGCCGCCGGGGGACCTCAGGCGGACACGACGATCATAGCGTTCACATGGCCATCTGCCGGCGTCGTCATCGACCAGCCGCCGCACCTGCTCACCGATGCGTACAAAATGGACCAGGCGCAGGCCGGAAAATCGGGATTTCATATCGCGCAGTTTCTGGCCAGAATCGATGCACTGCAACGCGCGTTTCGCAGCGCCCACCCCGGTGGACGCGTCTTTCTGCTGGCCCACAGCATGGGCAACTGGGCGCTGCAGGCCGGTATTCAGACATGGTTCGAATCGCGCGGCAGCAACGACTTGATGTTCGACCAGGTGTTTTTGGCGGCAGCCGACGAAATCGATACGACGTTTGAACAGCCTGCGGACGCGCGACTGAGCTGTCTTCCCAAAATTACAAAGCAGGTTTCGATTTACTACAGCCGTTCGGACATCATAATGTGGGTGAGTGCCACCATAAACCTCAATCAGCGTCTCGGTTTCGACGGCCCGGACGACAAGAGTGACACCACCCTCTATCCGCCGGCGAAATTTCGCTGTTTCGATTGCAGCGAAATTTACGACTACGATCACTTGAAGACATTCGATGCGAGTCACCAATATTATCGCCGTTCCGTTACCGTACGAAATGACATCGTCGCCCACATGTAGACGCATGGGACGCGTATCTGGCGGACTTGCGCGATCGATGTCCGTCACACCATATCGAATGGATATGTGATGAATGCGAAGCACCGTCAATCGTATCCGCACGCGGTTCTCTATGGCGTACTCCAGGTCGTCGCCCTTCACCCAGCCAGAATGATCTCAGGGATGCGATCACACCAAAACCGCCTTGTGGACTGTCTGATCTCCTGAAACAGAAGCATATCGCGTCCCGCTCGTCGGAGTCTGCCCGCATTGCGCTTTGGTCGTATGTGTCGGTCATGAGCGCAGTCTGGGCGACCTGTACTTGATCCCTATTCATGTTATTGTAGTGAGGTAGTTGGCTGTCGGCGCTATCTCATCCCGTTGAGCACATTGACGATCCGTTTCAGCTTATCGCCAATTTCCAACAGTTGCTTGCGCGCGCAGTCCGCGTCACCCGAGTCGACCGCGAGGATGCATGTTTCGAGTTCGCTGCGGATCACGCTACGCAACATGCTCACAGCGCGTGAAATTTCGATTGTCGCTTCCATTCCAACGCCCCTGGACCCGAGCGCAGGATGAGCCATAGTCGTTGCGATTGCGAGTCCCGGTGGTCCGCAAAACGTCGTTAGACCTGTTCTGGCCGGAATTTATGGCGCGAGGCTGATAGCCTCAAACACTCTGTGCTAATCCTTGTTGTAGGACGGCGCCTTACGCGCGCGACGCTTATACCAGTTGTTGCTCCGCGGAGGGAGCGCCGCATGCGTTGGATTCTGCTTTTAATGCAATGGTTTACCGGTACGTTCGCCGACGCGCGCACGCAGGAAGTGTACAGATGACCGGACGATTGAATTTTGATCTTGACGAAATGCTTTTCCTGATTTGAAGTGGTGGTACTGGGCAAGTTGGGGAACGGGGATGTTGGGGCAATACATTTCCTGCGCGGCGTTGCTGCGCGCGGTGGGGTGGGCGGTAGCAGACGGTTCGGATTCGCGAGAAACCGGGCGATCCGAAAGAAGCGGACTGGTTTGCGCAATGGGCACCGCGGTCAAATGCACCGCGGTTTTTTTGTGCCTGCTCCTTGGCTTGACGGAATTTCCGGGAATCGTAAGGGCGTCTGCACCGGCCATGATTGTCCCCGGGCAGTTCAACGTCACGGACACCGGCGCATTCACCTACACCATCCCGATCGCCGTCCCGCCCGGGACGGCGGGCATGGTCCCCGCCCTGTCCCTCGATTATTCCAGCCAGAACAACAACAACGGGCTGATGGGGGCTGGCTGGGCGATTTCAGGATTGCCGTCGATCACGCGCTGCCCGCAGACGCTCGAGCAGGACTGGAATCATGGGGGTGTGAATTACGATGGCAACGATCGTTTCTGTCTCAACGGCCAAAAGCTTATCGCCTACCAGGGCACCTACGGGGTGAATGGCACCTACTATCGCACCGAAGTTGATGGGTTCACGCGCGTTCGCTCACTTGGCCATGTCGGTACCGATCCGGATCATTTCATGGTCTGGACAAAAGCCGGACAGATCATGGAGATGGGAAACACCCCAGACTCCAAGGGCGCGCTTGTGCCGGTGGCCTGCACGTATCCGCAACAGACCTGTCCGTCCAACGATTCGGCAACCGTACGGGTCTGGGCCGTCAACAAGATAAGCGACACAGCCGGGAACTACCTGACCGTCACGTATAACGGTGGCTCGCCCGACTCGACGTACGGAGAGATGTACCCGACGGAGATCGACTACACCGCGAACGACGGCGCGCATGTCGCTGCGTACAATTCTGTCCGCTTTGACTACGTAATTCGGACGGATCAGGTTCCCGTTTACCAGGCGGGCTTTTTGACCGAAACGCGGCATCTTCTGACGAACGTCAAGACCTACAACGCTACGTACGAGGTCAGCGATTACGTGCTTGCCTACAACGCAGCCGCGGACAGCGCACACGAGGACCAGCTGACATCGGTGACTCTCTGCGACCACGGCGATGCGAACTGTCTAGCGCCCACCACATTTGCCTGGGAAGGCGGTTCTGTCTCAACGCCGACCGCTGTGTCGGCCACGCTTCACGGCGAACTGCACACGGTCAACCGAAGCCTGAGTTCCAGTGACTATAACAACGACGGGCTCGTCGACGCGACGGTGCTTCAGGAACCAGGTTCGGGATGTCCGGCAAACACACAATCGGCGTGGGTGGGAAGCTCGGACGGTGTCACCTTCAATCCCTCCGGCATCGGCACAAACTACAGTCCGACAACCAATCAGGACTGCGACAGCACATCGACGACATTCCTGCAGGAACCGAACACGATCCTGACGGACTTCAATGCGGATGGTTTTTCGGATGTTCTCGAGCACCGGTATGCCAATAGCGGCAGTTTCACGAACAGCTGGTATGTGCTTCTCAATAATGGAGGGACGCAGCTCAATACCACCCAGCTCATCAACCTGGGCTCGCTGACCCCGCAGGTCGCAGATTTCTTCGGTACCGGGGAACCCACGATTTACGATCAGGCCGATCGCGTCATGTGGACCAACAACGGCGACGGCACTTTCGCACCCAACGGCTGGCCCAATGACGGAATCGACGACACCAATCAGACTACCTTATTCGCTTACGATTTTGACGGCGACGGCTGCGCCGACTTGATGGCGCAGGGAAGCCAGACGGCTGTCTTCTTCAGCTGCAATCCCGTCGAATCAAGCCTGAGCGGGATTTCCGGCTGGGACGCCTACTGGCACAACGGCTACCATCCGACATTCGGCGATTTCAACGGCGACGGCAAAACGGACGTCTTGTGGGTTGGATCCAACAACCATGTGCGCCTGTGGCTTTCCACGGGAACAGGTTTTGTCGAGTATAATCTCGACAACACAATGGTCGGCATCAGCAGCGACACGGTGGTGACGGGAGACTGGAACGGCGACGGTAAGACCGATATCGCGCTGATTCCCACGAACGCTTCAGACAACTACACGATCGAACTCTCGACCGGCACCGGGTTTATTCAGGGCAACGGCGGGGCCAAGATCACCAATCCGAACGGACGGGACATCAACGCCTACGCGGCGGACTGGAACAGCGACGGCGGCCCGGACATTTGGGTGCAGTTCGCAGATGATTCGGGCGACGACACGGAATATCTCTACGCCTACACACCGCTCCGGATCAAGAAATTCTGGAACGGGCTTGGCGCGGCGACGACCGTTGGCTACGATCGGCTCAACTCCGGAAATGTGTACGCCCGTACGCGGGGGTCAAGTTATCAGAGCCAGGATATCAACGGCCCGATCTATGTTGTGTCGAAAATCGACTCGAGCAACGGGGTGGGCGGCACGTACAGTTCTACCTACGCCTATCAGGACCTGATGTCGGATCTGCATGGGCGGGGGATGCTGGGCTTCCAGCAGATGACCGTGACCGATTCCCAGACCGGCATCATTCAGACAACGGTCTATCGCACGGATTTCCCGTACACGGGTCTGGTGGACACACAGAAAAAGGTGTGTCCGGCGGCCGTCTGCAACACGAGCGCAGACGTCACGCTGAGCTGGACGAAAAACAGCTATTACAACAAGCCAACGGCCGGTACAGCGCCGTACGAATATTACTATGATGTCGAACCCATAGAGACGCTGGTCCAAACCCACGATGCCGACGGCACTGCTATGCCTACGGTAAGGACGGACTACAACAATTACGACAGTTATGGAAATCCGCAGGAAGTGGTCGTCACGACCGGAGCGTATGCCGTCAAGACAAGCGAAAACACGTACGGGAATGTTGTCAGCGATTCGGCCTGGAGCCTCGGCCGGCTGACGCAAAGCGTGGTTACGGCAAATTACACTGACCCGAAGGCCGGTCAGTCGACAATTACCCGTACGTCGACGTTTGCGTACGATCCCGCCACCGCGATTCTTGACCAGGAGATTGCAGAGCCATCCGCGAACACCTGCCTGAACATCAACAACCCGGAGCCCTGCAAGCTGCAGACCGATTACCAGCTCGACGCCTTCGGCCATCGCCAGATGGTGACGGTGTCCGGTTATGGTTTCGCGCCGCGCTCGACAACAACCGTCTATGACGACCAGACCTATCACGGCCAATTCCCGACGCAGGTCACAAACAACCTGGGGGAAATTGAAACCTGGGACTACGACACGAAATGGGGTACACCGAGTTCGCATACGGGTCCGAATTTGAAGACATCGACATGGTCGGCGGACTCATTCGGGCGGCCTTTATCCGAACGCCATGTTGACCTTACCTACGTCCAGCACAGCTACGCCTATTGCGCCG
>Ga0070731_10000694_pt1 | contig 41307 bp, 33 predicted proteins | sample Coa_R1_2_FD_66448 | JGI IMG/M metagenome (GOLD analysis project Ga0070731, IMG submission 66448) | Surface soil microbial communities from Centralia Pennsylvania, which are recovering from an underground coalmine fire - Coalmine... | ecosystem: Environmental > Terrestrial > Soil > Unclassified ...
GCGCCCCCGTCCGGCGCGAACTGCATGATCTTGTTGCCGGGGATATCGCTGAACAGCAAATAGCCGTCATGCGACCATACGGGACCCTCGGTAAAGCGGAACCCGTGCGCGGCTCTATCGACTTGCAGGCCGGAAAAGTCCTGGGCGGCCAGCGGTATCACCAGCAGCGCCAGAACCCGCGGGCTCATCGATTGCCTTTGCCCACCACCACCAGTTCGTTGTTGACCTGCTTCACGCCATGGACTTTGCGCGCGATTTTTTCAGCCTTGGTCTTTTGCTCGTTGGTTTCTACTTTGCCACGCAAAGTGACGGTGCCGTTCTTCACATCCACGTCCATGGCGCCGCCTTTGACCACCTGGTCGTCGGCCAGTTTGCGCCGGACCAGGTCGTAGAGTTGATCGTCGGTAACCTGCTTTTCCGCGGCCCACACACCCGCGGATAGAGCCAGAATCACCAATAATGAGACTAACGTTTTAGTTTTCATCGTTTCCGGCCATTGTACGCCAGTCGAGCGCTTCCAGAAAGGCAGGCTTCTCACGCCAGGCGGGCTGCACCTTCACGCGCAGGTCAAGATACAGGCGGCGCCCGAACATCAGTTCCATTTGCTGGCGCGCCTGGGTGCCGATCTGTTTGAGCATGGCGCCGCCCGCGCCGATGACGATGCCCTTCTGCCCGCTGCGTTCCACGTAGATGGTGGCATAGATCCGCGTGAGCTTAGGTGTTTCTTCCCAGGAATCCACCGCTACGGCTACCGCATGCGGCACTTCCTGGTGGGTGGCTTCCAGAATCTTCTCGCGGATCAGTTCGGCCGCCAGGAAACGCTCGGGCTGGTCGGTAAGGTAATCCGATGGAAAGTAGGCGGGGCCCTCGGGGAGGCGATCCACAACAGCTTGCCGCAGTTCGTCCACGCCGGCGCCGGTGCGCGCGGAGATGGGGAGATAGGCGGCGAATTCGTGCAGCGCCTGGTAATGTTCGATGAGCGGCAGCAGCGCGCTCTTATCCTTACCCAGCCGGTCGGTCTTGTTGAGTACCAGCAGGGCCGGCGTCTGAGCTTTCTTGACCAGCGCCACCGCGTACCGGTCTTCCTCTCCAAACTTGCGCGAGGCGTCCGCCAGGAAGAGCAGCAGGTCGCGCTGATCGAGAGCCGCGCGCACGGTGTCCATCATGCGCTTGTTCAAGAGCGAATCTGTTTTGTGAATGCCCGGCGTGTCCAGGAAGACGATCTGGGCTTCGGGCAGGGTGAGCACGCCCTGGATGGATGTGCGGGTGGTTTGGGGTTTGTCGGCGACGATGGCTATCTTGGCGCCGATCAAGCGGTTCAGCAGCGTGGATTTGCCGGAGTTGGGGCGGCCAATTAACGAAACGAAGCCGGATTTCATGTCAGTCTTTCCCAGCGGCGGCATTGCCTGGCCCGGCGGGGGCCCCAGCCGCCTGAGAGGATGCGTTGCTGACGCGCACCTGGGCGACGCGCAGGTCGTCGCTGGCCAGAACATCGATTCGGATACCGTCGCGCTCGACGGACTCGCCCGATTTCGGCACCCGTCCGAGCCATTCAGTAACCAGGCCGCCGACGGTGGTGGACTCGATGTCTTCCTCGGGATGGAATTCGAGCAGATCGCTCAGGCGCGCTACGTCGAAACTGCCGGAGACGATATAACCACCCCGCGGGTCTTCCTGCACATCGGATTCCGGCTCGTGCTCGTCGCGGATCTCGCCCAGGATCACTTCGACGAGGTCTTCCATGCTGGCCAGCCCCGCCGTATTGCCGTATTCATCCACCACGATGACCATGTGGGTGTTGTCCTGCTGCATTTCACGCATCAGGTCGTTGACCGGCTTGGTTTCGGGAACGAAGCGGATGGGGCGCATCAATTCGCGGACGGTGCGATCCGCGCGCTCTTCTTCATCCAGCTCGAACATGTCGCGCACGTGCACGAAGCCCACAATCTGGTCGATGGCGCCCTCGAAAACCGGGATGCGGGAGTACTGCTCGTTGATCACCAGCTGCCGCAGCTCTTCGAGCGATGCATCGGCGGAGATGGCCACGATATTGGGCCGCGGCGTCATCACTTCGCGCACCACCTTGTCGCCGAACTCGACCACGGACTGGATCAGCTTGCGGTCCTCTTCTTCGATGAGACCTTCTTCCGTGCCGGCGGAGATGAGCGCCTCAATGTTTTCGGCCTGGGTGGGTGCTTCTTCAGCGCCGTTGCCGTCGTCGGTTAATCGGACCAGCGATTGGAAGAAATCCAGCACCGCCACGAAAGGCTTGGCGATCAGGCCGGCTACACGCAGCAGGGGCGCGATCGGCAGCAGCCATTGCGCTCCCGTGCTGCGGTACAGGATTTGCGGCAGCACGTAGGCCATCACGATCATGGTGAGCCAGGAAGCCACGGCAGTTTCCAGTACTTCCGGCCATGTCCAGGCCTGGCCATCGGCGAAGATCAGGAAGTAGAGGATGGCAATGAACAGGATGGTGGTGTGCTTGAGCAGGGTGAACAGGCCGGCGCCGTTTTCGGTCTCGAAGCCGAAGCTGTTCTCCAGCGTTTCGCGAAAGAATTTGATGGCAGCCAGATCGCGGGTGCGCAGCCGCATGCTCTCCAGATAGAGCAATTGCACAAACGTTACCAGGCCCAGCAGGACCGAGAAGGCGGCGATCAGGACTACCAGGACCAGGGTCATGCGCTTACCCGTTCGATCAGGCCGGTGGGTAGGGAGAGACGCCGGCGCCAATCGGCTTCCGCGCGCGCCATTTTGCCGCCGTCCGTTTGGTGATCCATACCCAACAGGTGGAGCAGGCCGTGCAGCATCAGGATGCAGATTTCGGTTTCTGGCGAGTGGCGGTGCGCGCCGGCTTGCGCGTAGGCGCGGTTGGCCGAGATAGCGATCTCGCCCAGGTGTTTGCCCGCGTGATGCTCCGGGAACGACAGCACGTCGGTGGGGTAGTCTTTACCCAGGAAGTCGCGGTTGAGCCGCCGGAGTTCACGGTCGTCCGTTACCAGACAAGTGAAATCGCCGCCTCCGGAGACTTCGTCGCGCAGAGTTCGGGCGAAGCGTTCCAGATTGCGCCGGTTCAGTTCCGCCGGAGCCCGGCGGAACAAAACTATATGGTCGCCGGAGGACATGGATCAGGGACCGCTTCGGCGGCTGGTTCGGTAAGTTTCAGGCTGAGCTGGCGGCCGGCGCCGATGGCTTCGTTATAGCGCTCGTACGCCTTGACGATGCGCTGCACAAGATTGTGGCGCACCACATCCCGTTCGTCGAATTGCACCAGGCTGATGCCTTCCACGCCGCGCAGCACGTCGATGGCGTCGATCAGCCCGCTGCGTTTGCCTGGGGGCAGATCGATCTGGGTGATGTCGCCGTTCACCACCATTTTGGAATTGAAGCCGGTGCGCGTGAGCACCATCTTCATCTGCTCGGGCGTGCTGTTCTGCGCTTCATCCAGAATGATGAAACTGTCGTTGAGCGTACGGCCGCGCATGAAGGCGATGGGCGCCACCTCGATGGTATTGCGCTCGAGGAATTTGTCGATCTTCTCGGACTCCATCATGTCATACAAGGCGTCGTACAGCGGGCGCAAGTACGGATCGACTTTTTCCTGCAATGTGCCGGGCAGGAAGCCCAGGCGCTCGCCGGCTTCCACGGCGGGGCGCGTCAGAATAATACGCGAGACGCGCTTGGAGATCAGCGCGGAGACCGCCATGGCTACCGCCAGGTAGGTCTTGCCGGTGCCGGCCGGGCCCACCCCCAGGACCAGGTCATTGCGTTCGATAGCTTCCAGGTACCGGCGCTGGTTGACAGTCTTGGGCGCCAGTATCTTTTTGCCGAAATTGCGTTGCCGGCCGCTCTGCACCAGCGCGCGGAAACTCACCTGGGGGTCTTCGGTAACCACCCGCAGATAGCTGTTCAGGTCGCCGTTGTTGAAAACGTGCCCTTCGCGGACGAGTGCGACATATTCTTCCAGAATGCACTCGGCGCGCGAAACGGCTTCGGCTTCGCCTTCGATTTCCAGCGTATTGTCGATGAGTTGCGTGTTTACTTTGAGGCCGCCCTCGATCAACCGGATGTTTTCATCGCGGGTGCCGAACAGGCTTTCCACGCCTCGGCTGATTTGCACGTTGGCTTTCATTTAGTTGGTGACTGGTACCTCCGGAAAGCGAGAAAAACAAACAGAGGATAACGACCGGATCTGCGCGGCCGGTTGGTAAACAGGTTGTCCGCTAAGGCGGGGAGGTCAAAAACCATCCGCTAACAGTATAGCAGAGAGTGGCGCGGGGAGCGTCAATCCGCCGCGGCGTCCCATAGGCTGAAAGCGACGCGGGCCACGCGCTCGGCGGTGACGCGGGTCATGCAGCGATGATCGATGGGGCACGTGCGCAGAAGGCAGGGGCTGCACTCCACGTGTTCGCGGACCACGCGGGCCCGGGCGCCCGTGGGCCCGGTGGTGGTATCGTCCGTCGCGCCGAAGACCGCCACCGTGGGAACGTCCAGCGCCGAGGCGATGTGCATGGCGCCGGAATCATTCGTCAGAAACAACCGGCAGGCAGCCGCCAGGTCGATGAATTGGCGTAGCGTGGTTTCGCCGGCAAAGTTGTGGACAGGCACTCCAGCGGCGTGGATCCTGCCGGCAATCGATTCGCACAGCGGGCGCTCGGCCACCGATCCAAACAGCGCGGCCGCTGCGCCACGCGCGCGCGCCACGGTGAGGGCGGTTTCGGCGAAGCGCTCGGGCAGCCAGCGCTTGGCGTCGCCATAAGCCGCGCCCGGACTCACCCCCACCACCGGCCCCGTCAGGCCGGCGGCGGCCAGGGCCGAGGATCCGGACTCGTATGCGGCATCCCGGCCATCCAGGCGGATCTCGGCACACGCCGGATATTCGTGGATGATGCCCGCGCGGCGCAACAGTTCCAGGTAGTAAAAGCGTTCGTGGCGCGGGATCTCGCCGGGTTCCGGCGGCCGGACAGCTTCGGTGAGCAGCCAGCGCCGCGCATCTCTGGCGTACCCGACGCGCCGTGGAATGTGCGCCATCCAGGCCAGTAGAGCGGCGTCGAAGGAGTTGGGGAGCAGGATTGCGCAATCGAAGCTTTCGCGGTGAAGCGCGGCGGCGGTTTGGCGGCGGTCTCCGGAGAGCAGTTCCACGGCGTCGATGACCGTTTCGCGGGCATAGAGATCGGTCACCGAGGCGCGCGCCAGGACGGTCAAATGCGCCCCCGGCAGGGCGTCCCGCAGGGCGCGGATGGCGGGCAGAGACATGACGGCGTCTCCCACCCAGTTGGTCGCCCGGATCAGGATCTTGGTTTGATTGCGCGGCAGCAGGCTCATTGTAACAACGGGGTGACAACGGGCGCGAATTCGGCCGCAAGATCCGGATGGAGGGGGGCGGCCTGCGCGCGCTATGCTGGCGGGGTGACATTCGACCATGTGGCCTGGAACGAAGTGGAAGAATCGCTCTGGCGCGCGGGCTACTCCAGGCTGCCGGCCGTGCTCACCGCCGCCGAATGCGCGGCGCTCATCGGGCTGTATCCGCGGCGGGAGCTGTTTCGCAGCCGCATGCTGGATGGAGGCGCTGGGTCTCGCGGCGCGCTTCCCGCACAGGCTCGCCAGGTTCACGGCGCAGTGCCGTTCGGCGGGGCAGGATAAAGCCACGCCTTTACTGCTGCATTATGAAGCAGGCGGGTACAACTGTCTGCATCAGGACCTCTACGGGGATTTGGCGTTCCCGCTGCAATTCGTGTGTTTCCTGAGCGAGCCGCGTGCGGCTTACACCGGCGGTGAATTTCTGCTGGTGGAGCAGCGCCCGCGTGCGCAATCTGTCGGCCATGCGGTGCGCCCCGGGCGGGGCGAAGCGCTGGTGTTCACCACGCGGTGGAGGCCCGTGAAAGGTTCGCGCGGGTTTTACCGGGCGAATGTGAAACACGGCGTAAGTCCGGTTTTGTCGGGGACACGGTATACCCTGGGAGTCATTTATCACGACGCGCGGTGAGCCGCCAGGCAAATTTGCTTTGGGCGCAAGGAACGGATAGCAGTCTCAACCCCAAGCACATAGGCTCATAGTATGGCGACAATGTTGAATAGCAGCTTGGCGATAAACTCTCAAGACGAACAGGCTTTTTGGGAGGCGCACTTCTGGCAGGCGCTGGAGACCAGGGACGCCCAGATGGACGGCGTGTTCTTCTTCGCGGTGCTGACTACCGGTGTGTATTGCCGGCCGTCGTGTCCGTCGCGCAGGCCGCGGCGCGAAAATGTGATCTTCTTTCAGCGCCGCGACGCGGCGGAGCGGGCCGGATTCCGTGCGTGCCTGCGCTGCAAGCCGGACCGGGAGCGCGCGCGCGACCCGCAGTCCGAACTTGTGGAGAAGATCTGCCGGTACCTGGAGCAGCATCTGGATGAGGCCACCACCTTGGAAGGCTTGAGCCGCCATCTGGGCCTCAGCCCGTTTCACCTGCAGCGGACTTTCAAGGCGGCCACCGGCATTACGCCGCGGGCTTATGCGGATTTCTGCCGCCTGGAATCCTTCAAGGGAGGCTTGCGCGAGGGGCGCGCCGTGACCACTGCGCTTTATGACGCGGGTTACGGATCGAGCAGCCGTCTGTACGAGCGGGCCGCGTCACAACTCGGGATGACGCCCACTGCCTACCGGCGCGGCGGTGCGGGCGTCCAGATTCGGTACGACCTGCTGGACACGCCGGCCGGTACGTTGCTGGTGGCCGCCACCGGCAAAGGCGTGTGCGCCATCCGGTTTGGCGATTCCGAAAAGAAGCTGGAAGAGTCCGTGCGTGGCGAGTTTCCGGCGGCCGATCTGCGGCGCGATGCGGCCTTTCTGGAACCGTGGGCGGACCGGCTGCGCGCGCACCTGGACGGACGGCTGCATAAGCTGGACATCCCGCTGGATATACAGGCCACGGCCTTCCAGCGGCGCGTTTGGGAGTATCTGCAAACTATCCCTTACGGCAGCACAAAGTCGTATGGCGAAATCGCCAAGGCCATCCGAAATGCGCGCGCGGCCCGGGCGGTGGCGCGGGCCTGCGCGTCGAATCCGGTGGCCGTGGTGATCCCATGTCATCGTGTGGTATGCGGGGACGGTGATATAGGCGGATACCGCTGGGGAGCGGGCCGCAAGCGCAAGCTGCTCGAAATGGAGCGCGGCTCGTGATTGTGTAATTAAGATCAACATGGCCGGCCGGCGAAACCAGCTACAATACCCGAGAGGAGCTTTTAGATGAGATTTTTACCTGTTTGTGCGGTTTTTATGGCGCTGGGCGCCGTCCAGGCCTTTGGCGCCGCGGCCGAGGGCAAGGCGATCTACGATACGAAGTGCAAGGGATGCCATAAGGCCGATGGATCTGGAATGCCCGCCATGAAGATGCGCGCGCTCGGATCGGCTGAAGTACAGGCCAAGTCCGACGCCGATCTGAAGAAAGATATCACCGCCGGCGTCGGCAAGATGAAAGCGCAGACGGTCACCGACGCGCAGGCAGCCGATCTGGCGGCCTATATCCGCACCCTGAAGAAATAATAAGCGCCTTCAGGCGGCGCGTGCGGCGTGGCGCCAGGCGGTTTCGTAACCCCGCACCATGTGAATCGTGAGCAGGTCGAAGAAGCGCCCCACCCGGCGCTCCAGTTCTTCTTCGCCGTAGACCTCCAGCGGTGTCCGGGTGAGACCCTGTTCGTGTACGAAGTCCAGCATTTTGTACTTGATGATGGCTAAAGCGCGCACCGATTCGTGCAGGGGGATGGATTCTTCGAAACGGTCTTTGCCCAGGACTTCGTAGCGTTTCGCCAGGTCCTGCTCGCGGGCGGCCGACAGCCAGTCGCCGAGATTCTCCAGAATCAGCTGGCTGCGTTCCCGCAGCTCAGCGTCGGGCAGCTTTTTGAAATGCGCCATCTCGGGGTGATGCCGGATTTCACCAATCACATTGGCGGCGATCTGCTCCTGATGGGCTTCGATCAGATGAATCAGCTTTAGGGAGAGCATCGTATCCCTCAATTCCATTTTACCGCCCGCAGTGAGTGCCGGTATGGCGCGGCTTGCTAAGCTGGAACCATGTTGCGTGCGCTGTTGGCCTGCCTTATATGGCTCAATACGGTGGCCTGGTGCCAGGAAGCGCATCCCGCCACCGGGCGCGAGCCCGCGCAGGTCATGGGTATGGGCGGAGCGCCCTGGCTGGTGCGGCCCGAGCGTGAGGCCGAGGAAGCCCCGGATGCGGCGCTGGATGCCATCGGGATTGCCAAAGGCGCGGTGGTGGCCGATATCGGAGCGGGAGTCGGGTACTTCACCTGGCGCCTGGCGGAGCGCGTGGGACCATCCGGCAAGGTCTACGCCGTCGACATTCAACCGGGCATGCTCGACCGCCTGCGGCGCAACATGGCGGAGCGCAAGCTCGCCAATTACGAAGCCGTGCTGGGCGCCGTGGACGATCCGAAATTGCCGGCCGGCCGCATCGACCTGGCGCTGCTGGTGGATGTCTACCACGAGTTCTCGCAGCCGCAAAAGATGCTGCGGCAGATCCGCGCCGCGCTCAACCCGGACGGGCGCATGGTGCTGCTCGAATACCGCAAGGAGGATCCCCAGGTGCCCATCAAGCCGGAGCACAAGATGAGCGTGGCCGAGGTGAAAGCGGAAATCGAGCCCGAAGGTTTTCGGCTGGAGAAAACGCTCGAGAACCTGCCGCGGCAGCATATCCTGATCTTCCGGAAGAACGTGATGTGAAGGCGGGATAACTTCCATGCATCGGCTCACGCGCCGTTTCGCATACGTCGCCCTGGCCCTGGCGGCTGTGCTGGCGATCGGGACGGCGGGCTTCATGGTCCTCGAAGGCTACTCTCTCTTTGAAGCCTTCTACACCACCCTGCTGACCATGACCACGGTCGGCTACGGCGACACCCTGCACTTCTCCGGGCGGGTGCTCAACGCATTCCTCCTGGTGGTGGGGGTGACCACCATCCTGGTGGCTATCGGCGCCATCACGCAAACAATCATCGAGGCGGAATTCGGCGAACTCTTGGTCAAACGGCGGAACAAACGCATGATCGACAAGTTGCAGGATCATTTCATCATTTGCGGCTACGGACGCGTGGGCCGCGGCGCGGCCATCGAATTGCAAAACGCCGCCGTGCCATTCGTGGTGGTGGATATCGAGACCGACCGCGCGGAGAAGGCCATCGCGGCGGGCATGCTGGCGGTGGCCGCGGATTCCACCCGCGATGAAACGCTACGCGCGGTGGGCATCGCTCGCGCCAAGGGGCTGGTGTGCGCGCTGGCCACCGACGCCGACAATCTTTTCGTGCTCCTTTCGGCGAAGTTTCTGAACCCGGGAATCTACGTCGCCACGCGCGCCGCCGAGGAAAGCGCCGAGGAGAAGATGCGCCGTGCCGGGGCCGATGCCGTATTTGCCCCTTACGCCATCACTGGCCATCGCCTGGCGCAAGCCTTGCTGCGGCCGCATGTGGTGCAGTTCCTGGACTTCACCACGCAGGCGGCCGGACTCGACGTGGCCATCGAGCAGATACGCGTCTCCGGCCACAGCGATCTGGTTTCAAAGAGCATTCGAGAATTACAAATCGGGCGGCAGTTCGGCGTGATCGTGCTGGCCATTCACAAAGGCGGCGGCGAGATGGTGTTCAATCCGCCGGCGGATACCGCCATTTCGGCCAGCGATTATCTGATCGTGATGGGGCAGCCGGACAAATTGCACACCCTGGAGGGTATGCTGGCGGGCGCGCGGAGCTGAAGAGTGGCTGCACCGGCGGGGACTGTCCTACAATCGAGATGACGCCATGCCGTCGCCACAAAGAGTCCAGTTTGCCAAGCTCCGTATAGTTGTGGTGGCGGTGTGCGCATTGACGGTGTTGTCGGTGCTGGTGTACCTGTTAGGCGGCAACACCTGGTTCGAGCCGAAGGCTCATCTCACCACCTACATTCCGGATTCGACGGGTGTGGAGCCGGGTGCGGACGTCCAGTTGAATGGCGTACTGGTCGGGAAGGTGGTGTCGGTAGGCTTAACCCACTCCAAAGATCCGAATCGCGTGGTGGAGGTGCGGCTGGAGATCGGAGAGAAGTCCCGCCGTTATGTTCCCGACGACTCAGTCACCGAGATCGACAGTGCCAACCTGCTCGGCGATAAGTACATCGATATCCTCATGGGCCGCAGCGGGCAGCCCGTGCGGCCCGGCGGAGAATTGCGCTATCGGGCGCCTAGCCCTCTGATGCAGAACATCGATCTGCGCCAGTTCGACGAACAATTGCGAGCCATCGACCAGATCATTCAGGACACCCAGGCCGGCAAAGGACAACTCGGCCAGTTCGTGGTGAGCGATACGCTGTATCAGCAATTCCTGGACGGCGTCCAGAAGGTGGAAAAGGAAGTGCGGGCGGCCACCAGCACCCAATCGGAGTTGGGTCAGGCGTTATATAGCACCACCGGACACGACAACGTGCGGACCTCCCTACGGCAGTTGGATGACCGGCTGGCGCAGATGCAAGCCAGCCCGCTGCTGCGGGAAACGTCGCAATACGACCAGATCCGCGACCAGATTGCGCAAGTGCGAAGTACTCTGGCGGACCTGAATGCGGGCAAAGGCGCGGGCGGGCAAATGCTCGCCAGCGACGCGGCTTATGTCGAGTGGAACCGGCGCGTAGCGGCGTGGATCGCGAACCTGGACGCGCTGCGCGCCGGCGAAGGGAGCATGGGCCAGATGCTGTCGAACACGCAGACGTATGACTCGCTGAACGGCTTCATGCGCGAGTTGGCTGCGGGTATGAAGGAGTTGCGGGAGCATCCGCAAAAATTCTTGCGGCTCAAGTTGTTCTAATCCGGTCGAGCACGCTTTCCATGGCATCCCTACCGGAAACGCTGCCTTGCGCCAGGCGCGGGTTGCCTCCGCCGCGTCCGCCGGCTTCGGTCAGCGCGGCTTTCAGGAGTTGGCCGGCATCCAGACCGGCATCTGTTGAAACGGCCAGCAAAATGGAAGGTGGCTGGTCTATGGCCCCGATGAAAACAGCCTTCGATTGCGCCGTGACACTCTGCGCCGTAGCGCGCATCTCCTCCAGGTTGCCGGCCGGGAGGCGCCGGAACACCCGGCGTACGCCATCGCCATCCGGCACGGTGGATTCGTACAGCTCGCGTCCGCGGTATTGCGCCAGGTCCGCCTCCAGCTTACGGCGCAGTTTATCGCTGGTGCGGGCGTTTTCCAGTTGAGCTGCTACCAGGGCGGGAACCTCGTCGAGCGCGCCGGAGAATGCCTGGGCTGCGCGCGAGAGCGCGTCGAAGTCAGCGCGCGCCCTGGCCACGGCCCTGCCCCCGCACAGGAACTCGATCCGCGTGGTATTGCGGATCTTGTCCAGCCTGCGCACAAGGATCGGCCCGATCTCGCCGGTGCGCGATACATGCGTGCCGCCGCACGCGCTGCGGTCGAGGCCCTCGATGGACACGATGCGCAAGGTGCCGGCGCGCTCGGAGGGTTTGCGCAGATCGCGTGTTTCGGCCGCGTCTTCGAACGTGACGCGCAGCGGGCGGTTCTCGAAAACCGCCTCGTTGGCGAACCGCTCGGCTTCCAGTACGCGGGCCGGCTCCAGCGTGGCTGTGTCCAGATCGATGGTGGAGCTGGCCTGGCCCAGGTGGAAGCTGACGGTCGAGATGCCGAAGCGTTCCACGAAAATCGCGGAAAGCAGATGCTGGCCGCTATGCTGCTGCATGTGGTCGAAACGGCGGGACCAGTCCACGCGGCAGTGGACCTCCTCTGCCTCCACAGGCCCATCCACGACGTGGGCGATACGCTCGCCTTCATCTTCGACTCCCACCAGCGGCACGCCGGCGATCGCACCGAGATCATGCGGCTGGCCGCCGGATTCGGGATAGAAAGCCGTGCGGTCGAGGTAGATGCGGCGTCCGTTATCCGCCCGGCCTATCACGCGTGCATGAAAATCGCGCAGGTACGAATCGGTGTAATAGAGACGTTCGGTCACTCCATTCAGATTAGCTGCTTTCACCCGATGTTATACTCCCCAGATGTCATTTTGGCGTGCATGTGTTTTGACGATGGCCTTAGCAATTGCAGGGGCGGCGCAGCAGGGGCGCACATTAATCCGGGCGGGTCATGTACTGAACGTGCGGACGGGCGAGGAACCGGCCGCCCAGACCATCGTGGTGACTGGAGATTCGATCTCGGCCATTGCGCCCAGCGCCTCCACGCCCGCGCAGCCCGGGGACCGCGAGATCGATCTGCATGGCATGACTCTGCTGCCCGGATTAATCGATGTGCATACGCATCTGACCTTCGGAAATGAATTCGATCCCTACGCGCGTCTTTCCACCGATTCCGTCCGCGAGGCGCTGAACGGTGTGCGGTTCGCCAAGATCACGCTGGAAGCCGGTTTCACCTCGGTGCGCAATGTGGGAGCGGACGGCTACGCGGACGTGGCTCTGCGCGATTACATCAATGCCGGCTACATTCCCGGTCCGCACATGCAGGTGAGCGGGCCGGCGCTCAGCATCACGGGTGGGCACTGCGACAATAACTTTCTGCCCGCGGATTTCCACGCCACCAGCGAGGGCGTGGCGGACGGGATCGCGGCCGTGCAGCAAAAGGTGCGGCAGAACATCAAGTACGGCGCTGACCTGATTAAGGTGTGCGCCACCGGCGGTGTGCTGTCCAAGGGCGACGATCCGCAGGCCAGCCAGTACAGCCTCGAAGAATTGAAGGCGCTGGTTGCCGATGCGCACCGCTTAGGCCGCAAAGTGGCCGCGCACGCGCACGGCGCGGAGGGCATCCTCTTCGCCAGCCAGGCGGGCGTCGACTCCATCGAACACGGAACCTACATCGATGCCGACGACGTCGCCGAAATGAAGAAGCACGGCACGTGGCTGGTGCCCACGCTGTATCTGGTGACCTGGATGCGAGAGAACGGCCACCTGCCGGCAATGTTCCAGAAGAAGATGCTGGATGTGAGCGCGGCCGTCCTGGAGAACCAGAAGAAGGCCGTGGCTGCGGGCGTTAAGGTTGCGCTGGGTACCGACGCGGCCGTGTATCCGCACGGTTTGAACGCACACGAAGTAGAGGTCTACGTGACGCAGCTTGGTCTGACGCCCCTCGCTGCCATCCAGGCAGGCACTATCAACGCGGCGCAGTTGATGGGCTGGTCCGACCGTACCGGCGCGCTGGAGGCGGGCAAGTGGGCTGACGTGATCGCTGTGGAGGGCGATCCTCTCGCGGATGTGCGGACGCTGCAGCATGTGCGGTTCGTCATGAAGGCGGGAGCAGTGTATAAGCAGTAACGCGCGGCGAACCGGATTGCCACCCGGGCCGCCCCGGTATATGATGGCCGGGATATGGCCAAAGCAACCCAACCCGTCCCCCCTGGATTCTCCACTCTCACCGTCCACCTCACTGTACCGGACTGTGCCGGTTACATCGATTTTCTGAAGCGCGCCTTCAACGCGGTCGAGATCAGCCGCTCTCCCGGACCAGGCGGCAAACTCATGCATGCCAATGTCAAGATCGGCGACACCATGATGATGCTCAACGACCCGTTCCCGGAAATGGGGAGCCCGCCGATTGCCGAGGGCAACTGGCCGCTGCGTCTCAGCCTCTACGTGCCGGACGCCGATGCCACCTGGAGCCAGGCGCTGGCTAACGGCTGCCAGGTCGTTTTCCCGCTCCAGGACCAGTTTTGGGGCGATCGCTACGGCCAGGTGCGCGATCCGAGAGGCTTCGTGTGGGGCATCGCCACGCATCTGGAAGAGCTGACGGTTGAGGAAACGCAGGAGCGCGGGCGGGCAGCCATGGCGGCCATGGGCGGCGGCCACGCGTGAGCCGCCTGCGGAAATGGCTGCTGGCGGCCGCGTTCGTTCCCGGCGCTTGGGCGCAGCCCTTCAGCCCCGAGCTCTACAGCGGTCTCCGGTGGCGCATGATCGGCCCGTTTCGCGGTGGGCGTACCGTGGCCGCCGCCGGTGTGCCGGGCCAGCCGCATGTCTTTTATGTGGGCGCCAACAACGGCGGCGTTTGGAAGAGCACGGACGCCGGCCGGGTATGGAAACCGGTCTTTGACGACCAGTCGACCGGCTCCATCGGCGCGCTGGCGGTGGCCCCGTCCGATCCGCAGACGATCTACGTGGGCAGCGGCGAGGGCTTGCAGCGGCCCGACCTGTCGGTCGGCGACGGCATCTACAAATCGACCGACGGCGGCCAGAGCTGGACGCACCTCGGCTTGCACGACGGGCAGCAGATAGCCGCCATCATTATCGATCCGCGCGATTCGAAACGCCTGTTTGTGGCCGTGGTGGGCCATCCTTATGGGCCAAACCGCGAGCGCGGCGTCTTCCGGTCGACAGACGGCGGCGAGACCTTCGAGAATGTTCTCTTCCGGGATGAGAATACCGGCGCCGTCGATCTGGCCTTCGACCCGGCGAACGCGCGGACGGTCTACGCGGTTCTGTGGGCCGCGCGTCAGGCACCCTGGGAGATCGGCGAGTCTTTCAAGGCGCCGGGCAGCGGGCTGTACAAATCCACCGACGGCGGCAGCACCTGGCAACCGCTCACCGGCGGTCTGCCCACCGCAGCGGAAGGCCTGGGCCGCATCGGTATCGCTATTGCGCCCAGCGATCCCCGGCGCATGTACGCCCTGGTGGACGCCCGCGAAGGCGGAGTGTATCTTTCCAACGACGCGGGCGCCCACTGGCAGCGCGTCAATCACGAGCAGCGCGTGTGGGGGCGGGGATCCGATTTTGCCTGTGTGCGCGTCGACCCGAAGGATAAGGACGTCATCTACATCGCGAATACTTCGACGTATCGCTCCATCGACGGCGGCAAGAGCTTTACCGCGATCAAAGGCGCACCGGGTGGCGACGATTATCACACCGTGTGGATCAATCCCGACGATCCCAGCATCATTCTGCTGGCCAGCGACCAGGGTGCGGTTGTCAGCTTGAACGGCGGAGAGACGTGGAGCTCCTGGTATAACCAGCCCACCGCGCAGTTCTATCACGTCATCACCGACAATCGCTTCCCCTATTGGGTGTATGGAGGCCAGCAGGAGAGCGGTTCGGTGGGCACGGCCAGCCGCGGGGATGCCGGCGAAATCACGTTCCGGGACTGGCATCCTGTGGGGGTGGAAGAGTACGGCTACGTTGCCCCCGACCCGCTGAACCCGAATATCATTTACGGCGGCAAGGTTTCACGGTACGACCAGACCACCGGCGAGGTCCAGCAGGTAGGGCCTGCGCTGGGGCGCGGACGCGGCGGCGCTTACCGCTTCGTGCGCACTATGCCGCTGCTGTTTTCTGCGGTCGATCCGCACATCCTGTATCTGGGATCGCAGATGCTGCTGCGGACCACCAACGGAGGGCAGAGCTGGGAGAGCATCAGCCCCGAGCTTACGCGCCCATCGTACGAAGTTCCGGCCAGCCTGGGCGTGTTCACCTCCGCGGACCCGGAGAAGGGCAAACATCGCGGCGTCATTTACACCATTGCCCCTTCTTATAAAGACGGCAACGTGATCTGGGTAGGCACCGATGATGGCCTGATACACGTCACGCGCGACGCCGGCAAGACCTGGACGAATGTTACGCCGCCGGCGCTCACTCCGTGGAGCAAGGTATCCGTAATGGACGCATCGCATTCCGATCCGGCGTCGGCCTACGCCGCGATCAACCGTTTCCGGCTGGACGATCTGAGCCCGCACATCTGGCGCACCCACGATTTCGGCAAGACCTGGCAGGAGATCGTGCGCGGCCTGCCGAATGACGCCCCTATCAACACAGTTCGGGAAGATCCGCGGCGCCAGAGCCTGTTGTTCGCGGGTTCCGAGCGGGCCGTATGGGTCTCGTTCAACGATGGAGACGATTGGTCGCCGCTTCGCCTCAATATGCCGGCCACGTCCATCCGCGATTTGACCATCCACGAAGACGATCTGGTGGCCGGGACGCATGGGCGGTCGTTCTGGATTCTCGACGATATCACGCCATTGCGGCAGATGACCGCCGAGGTAGCGAACGCGGCCGCGCATCTGTTCAAGCCGCAGACCGCCATGCGCATCCGGTGGAACGTAAATACGGACACGCCGCTGCCGCCTGAAGAGCCCGCCGGGCAGAATCCTCCCGACGGAGCGATCCTTTACTATCACCTGAAGAGCGCAGCCGATTCGGCCGTGATCGAGATCCTGGATGCCGCCGGAAAGACCGTCCGCCGCTATTCCAGCGCCGATAAACCGGACCAACCGGAAACCGATATGAACGTACCCACACATTGGATCCGTCCGCCGCAGGTCCTCCTGGCCGCCGCCGGCATGCACCGTTTCGTTTGGGATCTCCACTATACGCCGCCCGACTCGCCGCGCCACGACTATCCCATGACGGCGGTCTACCGCAATACGCCGCGCGGGCCCCGGGGTGTACTCGCCCTGCCCGGACAGTACACCGTCAAGCTCACGGTGGATGGCAAAAGCTTCTCGCAGCCCCTGACGGTAAAGATGGACCCGCGCGTGAAGACGCTGCCGGCGGACCTCAAACGGCAGTTCGATCTCGCGTCGCAGGTCGTCGCCATGATGAACAAGAGCCGTAGCGGAGAGCTTGGCCGGCTGCTGGAAACCATCCAAGGCACTGATTCCGCGCCCACGCCCGCCATGGTAGCGGCTGTCGCGGACGCCGAACAGCGGTCGAAGTAGACCAGACGTGTGCGCGTCACTCACAGCGTTTGGCGGTCAGTAACTCCTTTTGCTCGTCCAACAGCCAGCATCCCGCCGCGGTCGCATTTGCCAGTTCCGTGCCGTTCCAGTTGATCTTGACCGGAAGCCAGCCAGCGGGAAGCGTCAGCTTCATTTGCGTGATCGCGCGGCTGACTACCTCCACTTCCTGTAAATCAGGCAGATACTGCGCGCGCACGCGGGCGGTGAGAGATTCGGCGCGCGGCGGCATTACGATTCTTGTCTCCAGGCGAACGTGCTCCTTGCCGCGCGCGATCATCACCACCACAGGCTTCTCCTCGAAAGTCTGATATAGCATCTGCGCGTAGGCGGCGCTATCCTTCACTTCCCTGCCACCCACCTCCACGATCCGGTCATTCAGCTTCAACGGCCCAGAGTATTTGTCGGGGAGTGATTTGATCACCACGCCTGGCCCCGCCTCCGCCGGATCGAACCCAAATGGCCCGATGGCCAGCGCAGCGCCCGACCCCAGCGGCGCCACGCGCGTGGAATCCAGCACATCGTTGCTCTCGCCCGGATCGAACTTCGTCACGTCCACCCAATAGCAGTGCGTGAAGAGCGGACTGCCGGTTTCGCAGTCGGCTGTGCTGGGGGAGCCGTCACGCGCATGCTTTGTGAGCCAGTCGAAGATCGCGGAGGGCTTGGCCACGGCCAGCTCGCGCCATTCCAGGTTGAAGCCGGCGGATTGCAGCGTCTTTCCGAGCGGCGCATCTTCCTGAGCCGCAAAGAGCCATAGCAAGGGCAGGTTAGTGGTGTTGGCCGCGTACAACCGATTGGTATCCATGGCGGCCCGCGGGCTGCCACCCACCGCCACGGCGGCGGTCCACAGGTCGGGCACGCGGCTGGCTGTGTAGAACAGCATGGGAACCGTGTTGCCCTGCGCTGCAAGGTAGACGCGATGGGGGTCCACCGACGGGTTCTTGGCGGCCTCTTCCACTTTGGCGGCCAGAGCCTTCACGCGTTGATCGACGCTCTTTTCGTTTATTCCGCTCCATGGCTCCAGAAACTGCCACCCGCGCTCCTCGCAGGCGGCCCGCCAGGTCTTGGTGTCGCCGCCCAGCAGGACCAGCAGTGGAGCTCGCGCGGGCTGCGCGCCGGCGGACCTGGCCGTGAGGATTGCGAGGACCAGTAGCGCCCGCGCCGGCATGTCAGCGCACCAGACGCGAGTGAATGCGTTTGGCGAGTTTCTCAATTTCTTCAGTTTTCTTCAAGCTGGAGATCGAAAGCACATGCCGGTCGTTTTTCTCCAGCTCCACCTTCAGTTGTTCCGCCAGGTCGATAAGCTGGGCGGCATCCTTCAAGTCCTTCTCATGATCCACCTTCAGGATTTCGTCCCGTTGGGATTTGCCGTCGGGAAGCTTCACATCTTCCTCGGCTGGCGGGGGCCGCGGCGGCCTGACCTGCGGCGTTGCCGCCGGGATAAGGCTCGCAGCAAGCAAGGCCATAAGGGCAAATGGCAATAAGTGTTTCATGTGTTCCTGCTACCGTCATCGCGGCAGATCTTTGTACGAATAACTGGTCTCCAGCGTTGTGTATTTAGCGCCATCCAGTTCGACGTACGGGTAGACGAAATAGTTCAAAGGGGCTCCCTGCTGCTTAGGAGAGAGCGTGACGTCGCGCCCTTTGCTGAATTCCACGCGATTTTCATCGTGCGCGCCGAAGAAGTATTCGCGCCTGGCGGGATTCTTGGCGGCCTCGGAGGCATCCACCGGAACCCAGCCGATTCCTTTGGCGTAGAATTCCGCCCAGCAGTGATAGCCGCCGATCTTGCCTGCACCGCGATCGGCCGGCAGGGGAAATCCGATGGCGAAGCGCGCGGGAATGCCCACGGCTCGCGCATAGCCGATAAAGATGGCGTGGAAATCGGTGCAGTTGCCGCGGCGGACGTCGCAGGCGTAATAGATGTCACCGTTGCCCCAGCCTTTGCCGGTCTTGTCGTATTTCACAGTCGCAACCACGTGGTTGTAGATGGCGCGCGCCATTTCCAGTTCGGTCTTGGCGCCTGCGGCGTCCACCACTGCGCGCGCCCAGCGCCGGATGGTGTCGTCCAGCGGCACCAGGCGATCGGGTTGCAGGTAGCGTGTCATACCCTCCGGCAGGCCTTCGCTGCTTTCGGGCGCGGATGCGGGTAGCGGCTGGATATGCTCCTTGCGCACTGCATCGAAGCGTATCGTCACAGCCATGGACGCTTCTTTGGGGTCCGTCACGCGAATGTGTAGCATGTGGTTGTCTTCCGCGCCGGTAGTGGCTTCCGCACGGACGGGCGAATCCACATACAGGTTGGTGATGCGCTGGAATGCGTCGTCATGCGGCTCAGGCAGCCAGATGTCCACCGCGTGGGCGGCGCTGGGGATGTCTTTCACGGTCACCGCGTATTCGAAGGTGAAGGAGCGCTCTCGTGGAGCCGGCGCGCTGGCCGGAACGCCAGCCGTTACAGCAAGCACAAACACCAGGAGAGTGCGCATAGATTTATTGTATTGGGTTATGAACCCCCTCTTGTCGCGTAGGAACATTCTGCAAGCCGCCGGCGCGGGTGCCTTATTGCCCGTGGGCGCCCGTGGCGCTCCGCCCGCCACCCCTGGGACTTTTCCCAAGATCTGCCTGGAGCTCTCCGGGCGCCTCCAGGCGGCCAACCTGGACGAAGCAGGCATGCGGCGCGTGAAACAGCTGGGCGTAGACCATGTTGCGATGGGCGGACCACCCATTCCCTGGGAGGAATCCGCCATCCGCGCGTTGATCGAGCGTCTGCAGCCGGCCGGCCTGACCTTGGGCAACATGATGATCGCGGGATTCCGGAATACCATCTATGGCGCACCCGGCCGCGATGAAGAGATCGAAAAGGTGCGGCAATCGATTCGCGCCGCGGGCCGCGCCGGGCTGCCCGTAATCGAATACAATTTCTACGCGCACCGCCTCGTCGAAGGATATTACGAGGAAATCGGGCGCGCCGGCGCGGGACTAACAGCGTTCGATTACGGCCGCGTCAAAGACCTGCCGCCGCTGGAGGCAGAGGGCGTCCATTCGCTCGACGAGATGTGGAGCAACGTGACGTACTTCCTGAAGGCGGTGGTGCCCGTGGCCGTGGAATCCGGCGTACGGCTGGCGCTGCATCCCAACGATCCGCCCGCCCCCTTGAGCCGCGGTTCTGGCCAGATCATGGGTACGGTCGCCGGCTGGAAGCGGCTCGTTGATATCGTGCCCAGCCCTTCGAACGGCATCACCTTCGATTGCGGCGTGACGCGCGAGATGGGCGAGGATCCCGTGGAGGTCTGCGGGTATTTTGGCGCGCGCGATTGCATCAACCACGTGCATTTCCGCAACGTGCGCGTGCGCAAGCCTTACGAACAATACACCGAAGTGTTCCTCGACGAGGGCCAGGTGGATATGTTCGCGGTGATGAAAGAACTGGTGCGCCAGAAATATCCGCGGCTGCTTTATCCGGAGCATCCGCGGGCGCTTGATGCGGACCGCGAGCGCGCCGACTTCCATGCTTATTATCCCGGCGGCGGCGGGTACACGGGTTACGCCTACAACGTGGGCTATGCCCGGGCCATGTTGCAGGCGGCCCAAAGCGACCTGGCCGCAAAGGGCCGCGGTTGAACCGCCGTTTCTGTATTATGCTGGTTTCCAACTGGAGGGTATTCGACATGGGGTGCAAAGCGGTATGCATGATACTGGCCTGCGCTTACGGCGCCTTGGCCCAGACTCCGGAGCACCAGCACAGCGGGGGATTAGCCGTTCCCTTGCAGCCGCTGGCGCAGCAGGTTCGCCGCCTGGAAGATGCCATGAATTATCTGGGCCAGCCTTTCCCGGCCGCCGGCCATGCCGCCATCAACCGCGCCATTGCCAGTGCGGACCAAAGCGCGGCGGTCTCTGAGCTCGAGCGTATTCTCGATCAGTACGCGCTAGCCATCGTAGACATCAACGCCGAGAGCCGCGTGAAAGTCGAGCCGGGGCCTGCCAGACCCGACCTGGTGGAGGGCGGCACGCGCCTGTTTCTGGTGAAGGTGATCAACCGCGCCAACGTGACTGCGCCCCTCCGTGTGGCTAGCCCGAACAGCGGCAACGTGTATATAAAGTCCACGGGCAATCCCGAGCCCAAGATCGAGTTGACTCCCCAAAATGCCGCGGACCGTTGGGCGGACATCTCGATTTATGACAAACCTCCTATGACCAAGCGGCTTTCCGGCCTGATCCTGGAATACCGGATTCTGGAGATCTACAGCCGCGACCGCGGACCGCGCTCCGCGGAGATCAGCTTCAACGTCGGCCAGGGCAGCCAGGACATCGGCTTTCGCAACGACATCATGGTGGTCTTCAACGCGCTTCCGGCCCGCACCGTGAAGCTCCACGTTCGCGACGAGCACGGACAGCCCGCCATGGCATCATTCGTGATTCGCGACCGCCTGAACCGCTTGTATCCGAACCCTTCCAAACGCCTGGCGCCCGACTTCTTCTTCCAGCCGCAGATCTATCGCGCCGACGGTGAAAGCATAACCCTACCGGAAGGCTACTACACGGTCACTTACTCCGGCGGTCCGGAATACCGTACGCACACCAAGGAAGTCGCCGTGGATGACAAAGGCCCCGCCGAGCTTTCGTTCCAACTGGAGCGCTGGATCGATCCTGCCAAGTACGGCTGGTATTCCGGCGATCATCACGTGCACGCGGCGGGCTGCTCGCATTACCAGAACCCCACCGAGGGCGTGCTGCCGCAGGACATGATGCGCCAGATCGCCGGCGAGCGTCTCAATATCGGAGCGGTTCTCACCTGGGGCCCCGATTACTACTACCAGAAGCAGTTCTTTTCCGGCCATGACGATCCGCTCTCGAAGCCCGATGAACTGATGCATTACGATCTGGAAGTGTCCGGCTTCCCTTCCAGTCATGCCGGCCACATCGTGTTGCTCGGCTTGAAGGAGCAGGATTATCCCGGCGCGAAACGCATCGAAGAATGGCCCACCTGGGACCTGCCGATCTTCCGCTGGGCCAAGTCACAGGGCGCCGTCGTGGGATTTGCGCACTCCGGCTGGGGCCTGGACGTCATGAGCAACGACCTGCCCAACTACGAAATGCCGGGATTCGACAGCATCGGCGCTAACGAATACATCGTGGATGTGACCCAGCCCGATCTGGTGGATTTCATTTCTTCGGTGGATACGCCCTATGTCTGGGAGCTGAGCATCTGGTATCACACCCTCAATGTCGGATTTCGGACGCGCATCGCGGGCGAGACCGATTTCCCGTGCATCTACGATGGCCGAGTGGGTATCGGGCGCAGTTACACCAAGCTGGACAGCCTGAGTTATCCGAACTGGCTCGCAGCCCTCAAAGCCGGACGGAGTTACGTATCCGACGGAAAGAGCCACCTGATGGACTTCAAGGTCAACGACACGCTGGTGGGAACGGACAGTAGCGAAGTGCAGTTGGGTGCGCCCGGGGCCGTGCACGCGGTGGTGCGCGTAGCGGCCTATCTGGATCCCCAGCCGGACCAATCCATTCGCGCCCGGCGCTACGAAGAAGCCCCCTACTGGGACGTGGAGCGCGCACGCATCGGCGACACGCGCGAAGTGCCGGTGGAACTGGTGGTCAACGGCGAGCCGGTGGCGCGAAAAACAGTGGTGGCCGATGGGCAGGTGCGCGAGGTATCTTTTGATGTGCCGATCGGCAAAAGCAGTTGGGTGGCGGCGCGTATCTTGCCATCCGCGCACACCAATCCGATCTTTGTGCTGGTTGGCGGAAAGCCCGTGCGCGCGTCTCGGCGCAGCGCCGAATGGTGCCTGGCGGCGGTCAGTCAATGCTGGACGCAAAAAGCGCCGCGCATCGCGGTGTCTGAACTGGGCGCCGCGCGCCAGGCCTATGATCAGGCGCGCGCCGTGTATGGCAAGCTGATCGCCGAGTGCGAATGACCCGTGGCTCAAAAGCGCAAAGGGGCGCGTTTTGCCGCGCCGCCATGCAAGCCAGGAACTCCTTAGATTCAAGCGGCGCGGGTCGCCCCGTCTTGCGCGTGTTTCTTCAAAAGCGCAAAGGGGCGCGTTTTGCCGCGCCGCCATACAAGCCAGGAACTCCTTAGATTCAAGCGGCGCGGGTCGCCCCGTCTTGCGCCTCAAAAGATATACTTCAGCCCCAGCTGAATCTGGCGCGGCGGCTTGTTGCCGTACGAGTTCACCGAGAGTATCTCGCCGAAATTAGGTCCTCCGAAGACGTGGTTCGGGATATCGAAATTCGGATGATTGAACAAATTGAAGACTTCCGCCCTGAGCTGCAAACGGTGATTCTCTCGGCCGAGCGTGATGTTCCGGTACATGGAATAGTCCAGGTTCGCGAATCCCGGCCCGGTCATGATGTTGCGTCCGGCATTGCCGAACTGCCCGGCGGGCGGTTCGGCAAAGGCGCACGTGTTGAACCAGCTGGAAGGCTGATCGACCACTTCGGCAGCCAGGCCGCCTTGTGAAATAGTCGTGTGGCAGGCCGGATTGGGGTTCGCCATCACGGGCCCGGGTACGTATGGGTTCGAGACCAGATCCGGGCGGTATGGGTTTCCGAATGCCGCGATCGCTGAACCGGATTGCGAGGCGGGCAGGTTCACGGTGAACGGCGATCCGGTCTGCGCGCTAAAGATTCCAGCCGCCTGCCAGTTGCCCAGCACGCTCCTGCGCCATCCCGGATGCGTGACCCACTTCCTGCCAAAGGGTAGGTCGTAGACGGAACTCACCACCAGCCTGTGCGCCACATTGAAGTCCGAAACGCCGCGGTCGGCTTGCGGGTCTTGCGAGTTCTGCGGCAGGCCCGAACCCACGCTGCCCCCGAATACGGCGGAAACATCGTCGATCGACTTGGAGAACGTGTAGGCGGCCAGGAAGGTCAGCCCCAGGGCGGCGCGTCGCTCCGTGCGCAGTTGCAGGGAGTTGTAAGAACTGGCGGCGCCCGATTCCACAAAGAGGATCGAGGAGAACTGCGGGTATGGCGCCAGGCCGGTGACCGGGTTCACCTGGTTCAGGTCGCGTACGTCGGACAGGTGCGTGCCCTTGGATCCTACGTAGGCCGCGTCCACCATCCAGTACGGCCTCACCTCGTACTGCAGGTCGACGTTCCATTGCTGCATGTAGCCGTCGCGGAAGTTGCGGGCGATCATATTGGGCTCTACGATCGCCGTGGCCGGCTGGTTCAGAATCTGCTGAATGCTGAGCACGCCGCTGCTATTGTTCGGATAATAGGACAGATCGTAGAACGGTGGATTAAAGCGCGGAAAGACGTTGATGTTGAAAATCCCGGCATCGTAAAAGATGCCGTAGGCCGCGCGCACCACCCAGCGTTCGGTCTTCATGGGCCGCCACGCGATGCCGATGCGCGGAGCGAAGTCGGTGACTGTCGGATTATAAGTGCTCCGCGGGATGCCGTTGGTTCCCGCCGGGATGAACTGGCAGTCGGGAACCGGAGTACACGCGGCGGAATTCGCGCTGAGATCGGGAACGCTGTAGCGGTTGTGGTCCTCCACTCCCGGGCTGTTGTATTCATAGCGCAGTCCGACGTTCAGCAGCAGGCGCGGCACCACGTGGATGTCGTCCTGGATGTAGTAGTTCATTCCGATGCTGCGCACCGTGTTGAACGTATCGCCCTTCACGGCCACGGCATAGTCCGGAGCGCCGGCGACTAACTGGGCCAGCGCCTCGCCCGGCGTCGCCAGCGTATTACCACCCTCCGCGCCCGCTTCGAAGAACCAGTCGCCGCGCGCCACGAAATCCAGATAGTTGTCGATCTGGATGTCGCGGATGTCCGCGCCGAACTTAAACTGGTTGCGTCCTTTGATGATCGAAAGATTATCGGAAAAATGCACGGTCGTATCGTGACGGTCCTGGGGATAGTTCAACGGTTCGCCGATGCCGTCGAATCCCAGGATGTTGACTTCGGGGTATCCCAGATCCACCGGATTCGTCAGGACATCCGGAAATCCCAGTTGCGCGCTCAGGTTATTGCCGTAGCTCTGTTGAAATGCGCCCGCGCGCATGCGGTTGAATCCCACGCGAAACTCGTTGATCGCCGCGGAGGTGAATACATGGTTCCAGCTCAGGCCGCCGTTCTGGCCGTCGTTCAAAGTGAAACTGCCATAGCCGGGCAGGTTGGTGAACGAATTTACGGGGTCGAAGGGATTAAACCGGTTTTCGTCGAAGATGGCCCAGTGAGCCGAGATGGTATCGTTCCGTCCGACGTGATGGTCTACCTTGATCAGTCCCAGGTTCTCCGCGTTGCGAATCACCGGCGATGAAACGAACGTGTTGGACATGGTTAGATTCGGTCCGACGTTCGCCGCCGGATACAGATTCAGAATTGCCAGTCCCGAGGGATTTTCGGGATAGCCTGCTAAAGACAGGATTTCCGGTATCAATTGCTTTTGGTACTGCGAAGGCACGGTAGCCTCGCGCGTGGTAGCCTGGCGCAGACGCAGCCCCTCGTACGAAACGAAGAAGAAGGTCCTGTCCTTGCGGATGGGACCGCCGAACGTGCCTCCAAATTGATCGCGATCGAGGCTGGGGATGGGGCCGCAGGTGCCCGGCACTGAAGTGGCCGTGCAATAGGGTTGGTCGAAAAAGTTCTTGGCATCCAGGTTGCGGTTTCGCAGAAACTCGAATAGAACGCCGTGAAACTGGTTGGTTCCGCTCTTCAGGATGACGTTAACCTGCGCTCCGCCGCTGCGGCCGAATTCCGCCGAATAATTGCCGGACTGCACCTTGAACTCCTGAATCGCGTCGATCGACGGCAGCGCTACGTATTGGTTGATATACGGATCGTTGTTGTCGACGCCTTCCAATAGAAAGTTGTTGGACTGTTCCCGCGCGCCATTCACGCTCACCGCGCCGCCCTGCGTCGAGTTTTGCGATCCCGAGACCGGCAATTGGCTGCCCGGCGCCAGCAGGGCGAACGACAGGAAGTTGCGCTCGTTCAGGGGCAGCTCATGCACCAGGCGGCCGTCGATCACTTGCCCCAGGGTGGAAGTGTCCGTCTGCACGATGGGCTGTGTGTCAGTGACTTTTACCTCCTCGGTAAGGATACCTACCTGCAGCGTGAAATCGACGCGCGCGGTCTGATCCACGTCCAGATCGACTCCACCGTGAATGGTGCGCCGGAATCCGTCCTTCTCCACGGACACGCGGTAATGTCCGGGTGGCAACAGGGCCATCGTAAAGTCGCCGTCGTCATTGGTGACGGCCTCCCGCGTGGCGTTGGTTCCTTCGTTGACCACGGTCACGCGGGCCTTCGGAACAACAGCGCCGCTAATGTCGGACACTGTGCCAGTGATCGTCCCCGTGGGATCGTTTGCCCATAGCGGAAAGACGAGCGAGCTTCCCAGCAAAGGCAGCAGCAAAAACCATCTATAGCCCATACTGTTCTACTCCTGGTATATGCAAAGCCAGCATAGCAGACGTACAAACGAATAGGTTCGTTCCACAGATCCACCCCAGCGAGTGAGCCGCGCAGGCTGTTAGGTCCGTCCCAATGATGCACACGGTTTAGTTACGGGAGCCGGCCGGGGCGTCGGCAGAGGCGCCGCCATCGGTCTCACCGGCGCCGGTTTCAAAGCGTTGGTGACCGGCCGGACCATCCACGCCCGGGGTGGCTACGAACAGATGATCGGGGACGGCCGGTTCAGACGGAATCTTCCCTTTGGGAGCAGCCGCGTCATCGGTGGACCGGTCAATGCTGGTGGTGATGATGGTGCGCTTCTTCCACTGGAATCACGCAGCCGCTCTCGGATACCGCGCAGCCCACGTGCTCGAACTGGATGGTGCTGTGGTGGATGTGGAACTGGTGTCCCAGCATGTCGTTGATGCGCGCCAGAATGCAGTTGCTGGCCGAAGGCGGCACGTCTTCGATCAGCACGTGGCAGCTCAGGGCGCGCGTGCTCGATCCCAGGCACCAGATGTGCAGATCGTGGACGTCCAGCACGCCTTCAACCTGGCCCATGGCCGCCAGCACCGATTGTAGCTGTAGCCCCCGCGGCAGGCCCTCCAGCAGGATATTCAGGGACTCCTTGATGATGTCCCAGGCCGTCCACACGATCAGCGCGCCAATGAGAATCGAAAGCAGCGGATCGACCTGGCTCCATCCGGTATAGCGGATGGCGATCGCGCCGGCGATAATGGCCACCGAGCCCAGCAGATCGCCTAGCATGTGGACGAACGCGCTCCTTACGTTGATATCGTTTTGCCGCGCCGCGCGCAGCCCCCACATGATGCCGCCGTTGAGCGCCAGCCCGGCTGCGGCAACCAGCATCATCACCGTCTCGTGGACTGGCTCCGGATGGCGCAACCGCTGCCAGCTTTCGTAGAAAATCCAAGCGGACAAGGCCACCAGCGTCAGGGCGTTGACGAACGCGGTCAGCACCCCGGCCCTGTGATAACCGTATGTCTTGACCTCGTCCGCCGGCCGCGATTGCAGGTAGAAGCCGAACCAGGCGAGCAGCAGCGCCAGTGCATCCGTGAAGTTGTGGCCCGCGTCGGAAACCAGCGCCAGGCTGTGTGCCCGGATGCCGGCAAACACCTCCACTCCCATGAACGCGAAAGTCGCCACCACCGACCACCACAGCCTGCGGCCAGTGCCGGTTACATGAGAGTGTGAGTGCAATGAGCCCCCACTATTAATTTTATGACGATTTGAGCGCCGGCGTTAACGGGCGGATTTTGCCGCGAAAGCGTACAAGCTGCTTTCGGTTCGCACGTAGAGTTTGCCGCCGACAATCGCTGGTGTCGCCAGAATGCCGCCATCCAGTTGGTTCCTGGCCAGCACGTTCAATTGCTCGCCGGCATCCAGGACAGCCACCGCGCCTTCTTCGGATGCGATATAGATCTTGTTATCGGCCGCCACTGGCGACGAGTAGTAATATCCCGGAGCTCCCGTGCGTCCGCTGTATACCAGCGCGCCGGTCTGCGCGTTTCGAGCGAACACGATGCCGCCGTTCTGGAATGTGTAAAGGCGCCCCTTGTAGTAAAGAGGCGAGGGAACGCCAGGGGTTCCCCTGTGCTCCGACCATGCGACGTGAGTCATGTTGACCTCATTCTGGCCTCCCGGCCGGACCGCCACTACGCGGGACGCGTTGTTGGCATACATCTGAGCGGCTCGTTCCGGGTTGGCTTTCTCGCCGGCGGGGTCCATGATGATGTCCGGCGCGGCGAAGAACAGCAATCCACCGCCGATGACCGGCGTACTCTTCCCACACGGCGGCAATCCCGCCACCCACCAGCGTTCCTTGCCATCGGCGAGGTTATAGGCCATCAGCCGTTGGTTCGGTTGAAAGTCGCCGCCCAGCACGGCAATCTCATCCACTCCGCCGTGATGCCAGTACACCGGTGTCGACCATCCGTACTGATATTTCGAACGGTCGGTCTTCCAGACAGTCCGGCCATCGCGGCGGTCGACTGCAAGCAGGTATGCTTCTTTTCCTTGATGGTTGAGCACCACCAGGTTTCCGGCCACAATGGGTGACGCTACCGCGCCGTAAATGTTCTCCGGCAGAGGCAACCGCCGTTCCCACTGCAATTTTCCGGCGAAATCGTAGCAGACTAAGCCATACGAGCCGAAGTAGGCGTAGACGCGCTCCCCGTCTGTCGCGGGTGTGGGGGCCGCGGGACTGCTGATCTCGTGTACCTTTTCAATTTCGGCCGGCGCAACGCTGCGGCGCCAGAGAATTTTTCCGGTGCGCGGATCGATGCAAACGGTCGAAAGTTGTTTCGTATTGCGATCGAATTCCGTGAGGAACAAGCGCCCGTTCGCAATGACGGGCGAAGAAAGTCCCGGCCCGACCGCAACTTTCCAAAGCACATTCTTGTCGGGTCCGAACTCCACCGGCGGGTTGCCGTAGCCGATTCCCGTGGAATTTGGTCCCCGAAATTGCGGCCAGGGAAGCTGATCGGCGTCGTCCGCCGCGCCCGCGAGGGCAGGCAGCATGGCGAGCCCCAAGACAAAGATCGCGAACGAAATGAACAGGCGTCGCAATCCGGGATGCCCTACGTAAACTTCACACGCCGGCCGTGCGACATCGGCATGATGCAGATCGTGCCGTTGACGTTCTTCAGGTTGATGAACGTGCCGCCGCCCTTCAAGACGCCGTGCAACTGGCTGCCCGCGGAGTGGTCCTGTCTTACGGGGATGCCGAAGTCGTTATCGATGCCGCCCGTAACATTGCGCGCGTTGAACTCGGCGCCCGCATCGTAGGGGATGGAGAGCGAGATAGGCCCGTTGATCGAATTCATGGAGATCATCTTGGCGTCACTCAGGTGCTCGAAGCTGGCTTCCAGCCTTCCGTTCACAGTCGACAGCCTTACGTCACCGCCGATCTTCTGCGCCCGCACCGTTCCGTTGACCGCCGATGCGTTCACCCCTCCACTGACGCCTTCGATATCCAATTCGCCATTGATCAGCTTAATTTCGTTGAGTCGCGCATGCCGCGGCACCATCACGGTAAACTCCACCTTTCCGGGATCGGTATTGGAGACGTCGCCGTAATGCGTGCGGATGCTGATGGAGTCGGCGCTCGAATCGATCACCACGCGCGCTTCATCCAGCAGGCTGCGGCTGCTGGCCGTCTTGACCGCCTCGATGCGGACCTCGTTCCGGTCCCATGCACGGATATGGACATTGCCGTTGATGTTTTGCAGCGAGACCTGCCCCCGCTCGGAGAGAGCATAAATCCGGCTGGACTCTTGATGGAAGTTTCCATTTGCCGGCAGGCTGATTGCGCCCGCCAGCGCCAACAGGGCGCTTGCGAATAGCATTCTCCCCCTCCACGTGCTCACACCACTTCTTGACGGTTTCGGCTCGCCTTTTCGGGCCGCGCGCCTAACCAGTGGTTCTAGTTACGGGCTGCTTCGACGCTTTCCTCGACGATTCTGCCGTCAAACAGGCGAATCGTGCGGTCCGCAAACTGGGCGTACCGCGGATCGTGCGTCACCATGCAGATGGTGGCGCCATTGCGGTGCAGGTCCTTCAGCAGATTCATCACCGCTTCGCCGTTAGCTGAGTCGAGATTTCCAGTCGGCTCATCCGCCAGCAGGATCGCCGGGTCGCCGCCCAGCGCCCGGGCCACCGCCACGCGCTGCTGCTGACCGCCCGAGAGCTGCGACGGGTAATGTTTCATACGGTGCGACATGCCGACGCGCTCCAGCGCCTCCTGCACCCGTTTCTTCCGCTCGGCCGATCCCATCCCGCGGTAGGTCAGCGGCAATTCCACATTCTCATAGACCGTCAGGTCGCCGATCAGGTTGAACGCCTGGAAGATGAAGCCGATCTCCCGGTTGCGGATGCGCGCCCGCTCGGAGAGCTTCAGCCCGCTGACGGCCCGGCTGTTCAGCGTGTACGTGCCCTCGCTCGGCGTGTCCAGCAAGCCCAGAATCGCGAGCAGAGTCGACTTGCCGCAGCCCGACGGTCCGGCGATCGACAGATACTCGCCCTTCTTCAAATCGAGCTGGATGCCGGATAATGCGTGGGTTTCGACCTCGTCGGTCACAAACACCTTCGTGACGCCGTCCAGGCGGATCAACGATTCTTTTCCGTTAGTACCCATTTCATCTCCATTACGAACCAACACCGGTTCTAGTTCAGTTTTATTCGCTCGTAGGCGTCCCAAGCCGACATGTCCGACAGGATCACCCGGTCGCCTACCTTCAGCCCTTCGCGCACCTCGATGGTGTTGACCGACGCCCGCCCAAGCACCACCTGCACGCGATCGGCGTACTTGCCATCCGGCTCGATCTTGAACACGCTCACCTTGCTGTCCTGCTGGCCAAATACGGGCCGGCCCATGAAGATCACATCGTCGAGCTTCTCCAGTTCGATGGTGCCGTCCACGCTCAAATCCGGACGCGCGCCGTCCGGCAGCGGCCCTTCCAGCCGGCAATCCACCGTTACCGTCCCGTTCAGTACGGCCGGGTCGATGCGCGAAACCGTGCCCTTCACGAGACCGTTGCGCGTGTCGATGACCGCGGGCTGGCCCTCCCGGACGTCCTTGGCTTGGGTCTCCGCGATCTTCAATTCGGCTTTCAGGTGCCAGGGCTGCGCGATCTTGGCCAGCGGCGTACCGGCCAGCACTTTCTGGCCTTCCTCGACCTTCTGCGTTTCGGGCAGCGCTTGCAGCACTCCTTCGTAACCGGCCCGCACCTTGAGCTTCTCCACCTGCTCCTGCTTCAGCTTGTAATCCGCCTCGAGCTGATCGACCAGCACTTTCTGGGCATTCAACTGCGCTTCTACCGATTCCTGGTTGATGCTGAGGCGCTTCTGCTCGATATCGTTGCGGGTCGAGAGCTCCTGCGCCGTCACGTCCGAGATTTTGGCGTCCACGGGCGCCACCAGCCCCTCTTTCACCAGCGCGTCGTCCCGCTCGGCCTTGAGCTGCGCCGTATGGAAATCGGCGGCCACCTGGGCGGCCGTGGATTTCAGATCCAACCCCTGTTTTTCAAGTGTGACGCGCAGATCGATGTACTTGGCTCGGGCAGCCTCCAGACCGAACTTGGCATCCATCATGGTGGTCTCCAGCTCGGGATTGGTCATGATCAGGATGATGCTGTCCGGTTTCACGTGCGCCTTGGTACCGGGCCTGATGAGAATCTTCTCGATGCGCCCGTCCGTGTTAGCCGGGACCAGCAGCGTATCTTCAGGGACCAGCGTGCCCAGGCCGCGCACATCCCGCACCATGGGTCCGCGGCGCACCGTATCCGGCCAAAGTGTGGAAAGCTCCACGCCCGGCGCGGCCGGCTTCAGCTTGCCCGCGAAAAGAAACGGGACTCCCACGTAATACCCGACCGGCACCAGCGCGATGAGTATCACTAACCCGATGATAATGCGCTTGATCAGGCGTTTCTTGGCGGCATCTTTACGAGGTACGTCCATGTTTGGTTCCGGCCGATGGAAAGGCACGGCTCCTGCCAATCACACCACGGCTGGTAACATTATGACTCCAATGGAGGAAAAAGGTTAGGGCGGGGCCCAAAAGAATGCCCTGGGTGTCCGTTTTTGGGACCGGCCGTTCCGGGACTGGACTTTATTTTGCCGGCCCGAACAGCCCGAACGTAAAGACGTCCGTGGCCGCCACAATCGTCACGTATTGCTTGCCATCCGCCAGGAACGTGATCGGCGAAGCCGTGAGCGTCTGCCCCAGGTAGTAGTGCCAGATATGCTGCCCCGTTACGGCATCCACCGCCACCAGTTGGCCGTCATCGTCGCCGAAGAAGACCACACCGCCGGCCGTCGAAACAGTGCCCGCCCACATGTCGCCGCGTCCCGTCATCGGGTATTCCCAGCGTTTGGCGCCCGTCCGCGGATCCAGCGCCCGCAGGTAGAACTTGCCGGGCTCCTTGGAAATGGATTCTCCCCCGGTCCCGGCGAAGTTCTTCATCGGTTCCGGCGTCTTGGCGGATGAGCTATACAGATCGCATTGCTCCAACGTGGGCACATAAAGCAGGCCCGTGGCTGGGTTGTAAGATGGCGACATCCAGTTGGAGGCGCCGCGGACCGAGGGGCACACGCGCGTGCCGTTCGGGGACGGCTCCAAGCCCGGATTCTCGATCGGCCGCCCCTTTGCGTCGATCCCCTTCGCCCAATTCAGCCGCTCCACATACGGGGTAGCGCGCAGGAATTCGCCGGTAATACGGTCCAGCACGTAGAAATACCCGTTCCGGTTCGCATGCAGCAGAAGCTTGCGCGGGCGGCCTTCGTACGTGCTGTCCAGCAGTACCGGCCACGCTTGCGCGTCCCAATCATGCGTGTCGTGCGGCGTGAACTGAAAATACCACTTCAGCTTGCCGGTATCGGCATCCAGGGCCACGATCGAATCCGAGTACAGATTGTCGCCATGCCGCGCCCCGCCATAGAAATCGGGCCAGGGATTGCCGGTGGTCCAGTAAAGGATGTTCGTACCCGCATCGTAGGTGCCCGTCAGCCAGGTCGCCGCGCCGCCCCAGTCCGGACCCAGTTCGCCCCAGCTCTCCGCGCCCGGTTCGCCTTTAGCCGGCACGGTCCAGAAGCGCCACAACTCTTCGCCGGTAGCCGCGGCATACGCCGCGATAAATCCACGCACGCCGGTATCGCCGCCCGACACCCCCACGATCACCCGGTCCTTGAGCGCCATGGGTGCCAGGGTGGCGAACGCCCCCCGGGTCGTGTCCGCGAACTCGCGGTCCCAAAGCGCCCCGCCGGTTTTACGATTCAGCGCCACCAGGTGCGCGTCGCTGGTCGCGAAGAAGACGCTGTCGCCCAGAATGGCCACGCCGCGGTTCACATCGCTGCGCTTCACCTGGTCGTCGTGATACTTCCAGATGGGGCGGCCCGTGCGCGCGTCCAGCGCATGTACTTCGTTGCTGTTGGTGACGTACATGACGCCGTCGTAGACCAGCGGCGTAGCCTCCAGATGGGTGGCGCCGTCCACGTGATAGACCCACGACGAAACCAGCGATCCCACGTTGCCCGAAGTGATCTGCGCCAGCGGGCTGTGCCGGTGTCCTGCATAATCGCCGGCGTATGTGAGCCAGTTGGCGCTGGCGCCTTCCCGAATCAGGTCGTAGCGTGCCCCCACCGCGGGTTGCATGGCGGCCGGAAGGCTGGCCGCGCCGTCCCGTATCGCCTGCCGGCCCAGAAAGGCCAGCAGATTCTGGATCTCGTCCGCGGTGAGCCGCTCCCCATAGTCGCGCGGCATGAGCGATCCCTTGCGAAACACCACCTCCCGCAGATCCGCTTTTAGCAGGCGATGCAGATCGCCATGGGTGTCGAGCACCTGAATGGCATAGTTGGTGCTGTCGCGGGCTACCCCGGAGATGGCCTGGCCGGTCTTCGTCAGCACCGTCACCCCGCCATAGCCATCCGCGATCTCCGCATCGGGATCCAGTAATGATTCCCGCAACTGCAGGTACGAACGGCCCCGCGCGATGTTGGACAGATCCGGACCCGGAAAACCGCCCCGGCCGCGGATGGTGTGGCAGTTCGAGCAGCCCGCCGTACCAAAAAATAGCGCCCCGCCGGCCGCCGCATCCCCCGGCGCCGAACTGTCGAACGCCACCGCCGTGAGATCGCGCAAATATGCCGCCAGTTCCCAGATCTTGTCCGCGGGCAACCCGGAAGGCGGCATGTCCGATCCCTTGACTCCGTCGTTAAGGACCGACAGCAGGTGCCGGTTGGTAGCGCCCCGGATCTGATCGCCTTTCGCCAGATTGGGACCCCGGCCGCCTTCCGCCGTGGGGCCATGGCAGCCGCTGCAGCCCTCCAGATACAGCTTCCTGCCCGCCGCGATGGCTTCCGGCTTACCCGCCACCGGATTCTTCAGATCGTCCTTTTCCTCGGGAGCCTGGGCTGACAGCTGCACTGACTGAAGGATGGCGCTGGTCAGGAAAACCAATAAAACACGCATGGATTATTTTTGAAGGAAAAAATTGCCGACAAACATGGCGTCGATGCCGGACGAATAAAAGCTGCGCACGGCATCCCGCGGCGTGCATACCAGCGGCTCGCTGAACAGGTTGAACGACGTGTTGTAGAGCACCGGCAGGCCATTGGCCTTGCCCGCCGCGTGCAGCAGTTTCCAGTACAGTGGGTTGTCTTCTTGCGCCACCGTGTGCACCCGGATTACATCTTCGTTCAGGATGGCGCTGGCGAACCGGCTGCGGTACTCCGGACGGACGCGCCCGGCCGTCGCCAGAAAACGCGCGTTCGGACCGCACTCGAAGTATTCCCCGGCCAGCTCCGCCGGCACCGAAGCCGCAAACTTCCGGAACTGCTCGCGGTGTTTGATATAGGTATTCAGGTTCTCGGCGGCGTACTCATCCAGCGGCGATGCCAGAATGCTCCGATTGCCAAGCGCCCGCGGGCCGAACTCCATGCGGCCGTGCATCCACGCCACGATGCGGTTGTCGCTGAGCTGCCCGATGGCGGTCTCGATCGTCTCTTCGGTGGTCGGGATATAGCGGAAGCGCAGCTTGCAGTTCTCGATCACCCGCTTGATCTCTTCGGCGGTGTAAGCCGGTCCCAGATAGAGGTTATCGAGTCTGACGCGCGCGGTCTCGTTGTAAACTGCGTGCCAGGCGTGCAGCACCGCTCCCATGGCCGTGCCCGCGTTGCCCGCGGCCGGCTGCACGAATACCTCTTCGAACTGCGCGCGCTCCAGCGCGGAGACCAGCAGTGCGTTCAACCCCAGCCCGCCGGCGAAGCACAGGCGCTTTCCCGCGCCGGCCATGCCGATCACCGTCTTTTCCACCGCCCGCTGGACCCCGGCCGCTACTGCCGCCCTCAGCGATTCGGGTATGGCGGCTCCGTCTTCCAGACCTAGCCGCTCGTAGAATCGCGCGCTGAACCCGCCGTGCGTCAGCCGCTCGGCATCGAAGAAGGAACGGTCCAGGCGTGGCCAATCGCCTTCGCGCGCGGGCATGATCTCGCGGAACAGATCGCGGAATCGGTCGTCGCCGGCCGCCGAAAGCCACTGTATTTTGTGCTCTTCCAGGTCGGCGCGAAAGCCCAGTAACTCCGTCACGCGGCCGTATAAGTCGCCCGGCGAATCCGGATAATACAGCTCTTTTTCAAGAGTCAGTTGATTGCCGGCCGCGTGCCACCGGGTGCCGCAGCGGAAATCGCCCGCGCGGTCCAGCGTGAGCACGGTGGCTTCTTCGAACCGCGACGGATAGTAGGCAGATGCGGCGTGCGCCGTGTGATGCTCCACTACTACGATGCGGCTGTGCGGGAATCGCCCGCGCAATTGCAGATGCAGGGAAGTCTCCGGACCGTGCGAGAACGGCCTCACGATGGCCACCGCGTCCACCTGGTCGGCGGTAGCGCCCGCCAGTTTCAGGCACTCGGCGATGGATTGCTCGGGCAGCCCCGTCGATCCCGTGTGCGCGCCCGACGGAAGCCCTTGCCGGCTCAGCTTGGATTCTTCCACCGCCGCGGCCAGGCTGCCGTCTTTCAAGATAGCCGACGCGGCATCGCCCAGAATGCCGCCGATCCCCAGAATAATCATTGGTTACTGGCCGCCTCGCTGGGCCTTCTCGATCTTGCCCCACGTATCCCGTAGCGAGAGTGTCCGGTTGAACACCAGCTTCCCTGGAGCCGAATCCCGGTCCACGCAGAAGTAACCCAGCCGCTCAAACTGGTAGCGATCGCCCTCCGCGGCGCCCGCGAGCGATGGCTCCAGCTTGCAATCTTTCAAAACCTCCAGCGAGCGCGGATTCAGATTCGCGGTGAATGTCTGGCCTTCGTCCGTCTCGTTCGGATCTTCGCGCGTAAACAGGTTGTCGTATAACCGCACTTCCGCGCCGATGGCATGCGCCGCGGAAACCCAGTGAATGGTTGATTTCACCTTACGTCCGTCTGGCGCATTTCCCCCGCGCGTGGCAGGATCGTACGTGCAATGAATCTCCACCACCTCGCCGGTCTCTTCGTCTTTCACTAACCCGGTGCAGGTGATGAAGTAGCCATACCGCAGCCTGACCTCCCGGCCGGGCGAAAGCCGGTAAAACTGCTTCGGCGGAACTTCCTTGAAGTCGTCCTGTTCGATGTGTAGCACCTTGGAGAATGGCACTTTCCGGGTGCCCGCCGCGGCATCCTCCGGGTTGTTTACCGCCTCCATCTCCTCCACCTGTCCCTCCGGATAGTTATCGATCACTACCCGCAGCGGCCGCAGCACCGCCATCACCCGCGAAGAGCGCTTGTTCAGATCTTCGCGCACGAAATGCTCCAGCAGCCCCAGTTCGATGATGCCGTTGGTCTTGGACACCCCGATCGCGTTGCAGAAGTTGCGAATGGCTTCCGAGGTAAATCCGCGCCGCCGGATCCCCGAAATCGTCGGCATGCGCGGGTCGTCCCAGCCGCTGACATGCCCCTCCTGCACCAGCGTCAGCAGCCGGCGCTTACTCAGCAGAGTATGAGTCAGATTCAGCCGGTCGAACTCGATCTGCTGCGGATGATAAATCCCCAGTTGTTCGACGTACCAGTCATACAGCGGGCGATGGTCTTCAAACTCCAGCGTGCAGACGGAATGCGTGATGCGCTCGATCGAATCTGACTCGCCGTGCGTGAAGTCGTACATCGGATAGATGCACCATTTATCACCCGTGCGGTGATGTTCGGCGTGCACGATGCGGTACATCACCGGATCGCGCATGTTCAGGTTCTTGGAGGCCATGTCGATCTTGGCCCGCAGCGTTCGTGAACCGTCCGGGAACTCACCCGCACGCATGCGCTCAAACAGGTCCAGATTCTCTACGATCGACCGGTTGCGCCAGGGGCTCTCTTTTCCCGGCTCGGTGAGGGTGCCGCGGTACGCGCGCACCTGGTCCGCGGTCAGGTCGCACACATATGCGTCGCCGGATTTGATCAGCTGCACCGCCCATTTGTATAGCTGGTCGAAGTAATCGGATGCATAGAAGATCCGGTCTTCAAAGTCGCCTCCCAGCCATCGCACATCCTTGATGATGGAATCGACATACTCGGTCTCTTCCTTGCTGGGATTGGTGTCATCAAACCGCAGGTTGCACTTACCGCCGAATTCCGCGGCCAGCCCGAAATTAAGATTGATCGACTTAGCATGCCCGATGTGCAGATAGCCGTTGGGCTCCGGTGGAAACCGCGTGTGCACGCGGCCACCATATTTATTGGTCTTTAAATCCTCGATAATGATATCGCGAATGAAGTTGGAAGCGCCTGGAGAGGGGTTCATATTCGGGGAGACTCCTACTGCAACTTATCCATCGCCTGGCCAATGCGCGCCAGGCTCGTGTCGCGGCCCAGCACCTCGAGCGTCGCAAACAGCGGAGGCGCGTTCTTGCGGCCGCAAACCGCCACGCGAATAGGCTGGAACATCTGGCCGGCCTTCATGCCCGCCGCGCCGGCCGCCGACCGCAGCGCGCTCTCTAACGCATCGTGCGTGAATTCCGCGCCCGCCAGCGCCTCGCGGCCTGCCTGTAGCGCCCGCAGCGCCATCGCCACGTCGCCTTTTTGCGGGATCAGCTCGGCGGCATCGTAGGGTGGCAATTGATCGACAAAAAAGAAATCCGCAACCGTCAGCACGTCGCGAAGTAACTTGATGCGTTCCTGCACTAAGGGAGTAACCCGCAACAATCTGGCGCGATCTACGTCCAAACCCGCCACTCGCACCACCGGCAACAGACGATCAGTAAGTTCCTCTACCGGCAGCGCGCGGATGTGCTCGGCATTCAGCCACAGCGCCTTTGGATCGATCGGATCTTCCTCCGTGAAATTGATCACCGCATTACTGCGATTGATGCCTTCTAATGAGAATACGTCGACTAACTCCTGGCGAGTCATGCGCTCGCGATCGTCCTTGGGAGACCATCCCAGCAGACAGAGAAAATTCACGAAAGCCTCGGGCAGAAAGCCGTAGTCTCTGTAAGTGGTCACGCTCACTACCGGACCATGCCGCCGCTTCGACAGTTTGGCGCCGTCCGGCGCGATCAGCAGGGGAAGGTGCGCGAACTGTGGCGGAGTCACACCGGCTGCCTCGAAGATCAGCACGTGCTTGAAGGTGTTGGTCAAGTGATCCTGGCCGCGAATGATGTGGCTGATGCGCAGATCGGCGTCATCCGCGCAGGACGCCAGGTGATAAGTCGGCATGCCGTTGCTGCGCACCAGCGCAAAGTCCTCGATATCCGCGGCCGACTTGGTCTGCTCGCCGTAAACCGCATCCCGAAAACATACGTTGCCGGCGGACTCGCGCGGCACGCGGAAACGCAGCACGAACGGCTCTCCCGCCGCCGCCCGCCGGTCGCTCTCCGCGTTCGAAAGCTCGCGCATGCCGGGGTTCGACAGCCAGGCGCCTTCCGCGCGCGCAGCTTCCCCGCCGTCGTTTTGCGCGGGCGTGAAATCGCGATACGCCAGGCCCTTGGCGAAGATGGCTTCCGCCGCTTCCCGATGCACGCTCGATCGCTCCGATTGGCGATACTGCTCGTCCCATCCCAGATCCAGCCAGCGCAGCCCCTCGAAGATCGAATCGAGCGACGCTTGCGTGTTGCGCTCCACGTCCGTATCGTCGATGCGCAGGATCATGACGCCGCCATTGTGCCGCGCATACAGCCAGTTGAAGATGAACGTGCGCGCGCTGCCGATATGAAGAAAACCGGTGGGAGACGGCGCGAAGCGGACTCTGAGCATGAAAAGGCCAGTATAACAAGCGGTCCGCGCGCACTGTTACAATCCCGGTAAATGCGAATCACCGCCATCGACACCTACATCGCAGGCAACCCCTGGAAGAACTGGGTATTCGCCAAGGTTTCCACCGACGAAGGCATCCACGGCGTCGGCGAAGGCACTCTCAACTACTTCGGCAAGACCGTCGAAGCTGCCATCCACGAGCTGGCGCCGCTGGCCATCGGCAGGGACCCGTTCCAGATCGAAACCATTTCGCAGCGCCTGGTGCGCGACGTCTATTCCGAGGGCGCCCAGATCCATATGTGCGCCGTCGCCGCCATCGAGATCGCCTTGTGGGACATCGTCGGCAAAGCCTGCAATCAGCCCGTTTACAACTTGTGGGGCGGCCAGTGTCATGAGAAGCTGCGCGCCTACGCCAACGGCTGGTACCGCGGCCCGCGCACTCCCGAGAGCTTCGCCGAAAAGGCCAAAGAGGTCGCCGCGCGCGGATACACCGCCCTCAAGTTCGATCCCTTCGGCTCAAGCTGGCGCTATCTCTCCCGCTACGATTTCGACCTGGCGGTGGATGTCATCCGCGCCGTGCGCGATGCCGTCGGCCCCACGGTCGACCTGCTGATCGAGGCGCATTCCCGCTTCAACGTAGCCACCGCCGTGGAGTTCGCCGAGGCCATCCATCAGTTCCGGCCCGCTTGGTTCGAAGAACCGGTCCCCCACACCAACATTCCCGCCATGGTCGAAGTGGCGCGGCGCAGTCCCGTTCCCATCGCCACCGGCGAAAGCCTGTCCACCAAGCAGCAGTTCGCCGAACTCCTGCAGCATAACGTCGTGAGCATCCTGCAGCCCGAGCCGCTCAATCTCGGCGGCCTGTTCGCCGCGCGCAAAATCGCCGACATGGTGGATGCGCACTACGGCATGATCGCGCCGCATAGCGCGCAAGGGCCGGTCTGTTCCGCGGCCTGCGTGCAGCTCAATGCCTCCATTCCGAACTTCTTCATTCACGAATTGTTCGACGAGTTCAACGAACCCTGGGAGCGCCGCATCGTGACCCATCCCGTCGAGCAGTCCGCCGGGTACATCGAGGTTCCCAGCCGCCCCGGCCTCGGCATCGATCTCAACATCGAAGAAATTCTCAAGCATCCCTACCAGCGGGAGAATTACCTACCGCTGTTCAAGCCGGGTTGGGAGAAGCGGGAGCCGCAGAAGCCAGCCGCGCGGGGCACAGCCGAGTGAAGTGCGGGCACGTGCGGCAATGCTCGCCTTCGCGCAACGGAAAATGCTGGCGCTCCTGCGCGTCGCGGAATTCGCGCACGGCCGTCTCAGGCGAATCGAACAGCGAAGGCCGCAGATCCACCGGCGCCACTGTGTTCGCTCGCAGGAAATGCAGGTACGCCTCGTCGGGCGCGCGGCCCGTCAGCCTCTCCAGCGCCAGCCCGTACAAACGCAACTGCAAGGCGTAACGATCGGCATCCGCATCCCGATCGGTCTTGTAGTCCACCAGCACCACCTTGCCGCGATCCTCAAACCACAAATCGATCTGGCCGCGCAACACCACGCCCTCCACTTCCATGAGGAAGTCAAACTCGCGTTCGACGGTCGCCGCTGTGCCTGCCCGCTTGCCCAGCGGGCTTTTTCGAAACACGTCCGCCAGCCGGACAGCTTCCGGATCGGGCGCCTCCACGGCCGTGCCCGCCAGCAAATCATGCACCTGTTGGCCGAGTTCGCTGGCGCTGGCCGCCTGCGCCGGAGACTCGCCAGGTTCAAGGCCCGCCCCGCCCGTCCCCTCGAATCCCAGATAGCGCGAAAGATAGTAGCGCCGCGGACAATCCGCGAACATCTGCACCGAGGTTACGTTGGCGTGCGAGTCATATTGCCCGGTCAGCACTGGCCGCTCCATCACCTGCGCGGATGCCGCCGCTTCCTCCCGCGCGTGCGGCGCGGCCCGTTCGCCCAGTCCGGCAATACAGCGCACCCGCACCGGCACGCGTTCGCCGCCCGGCGCGGTGATCGTCACGATCTCGTCGCGCGGCGTCTCCATATCCAGCCGCAGATTGTCTTTCAGCACCGCTGCCCAATTCTGCGGCCTCTTGCCGTTGGTTGAGAACGACAGCGCCAGGTGCTCCTCGGCGCGCGTCATGGCCACATACAGCAGCCGGTTGCCTTCGTCCCGTTCGCGCTGTTTCAACTCTTCCTTGATTGCATGCCGGAACGCATCGCTCTTGTCTTTCTCGCCCACCGGATGATGCCAGTTCGCGCCCAGGCCGAAGCGCGGCGAAAACGAAATCGCGCCCGGATTCGAATCGATGCCTTTCTGCATCGCGGCCAGAAACACCACCGGAAACTCCAGCCCCTTCGCCGCATGCACCGTCATGATCTTGACGGTATTGGCCGAGTCTTCGGGCGGCGCGTCCGGTTCACGCGGCTGGGATGCGCGCAGCAGTTCGATTTCGTCCACGAACTCCGCCAGCGTCTGG
>Ga0070731_10000695_pt1 | contig 41306 bp, 43 predicted proteins | sample Coa_R1_2_FD_66448 | JGI IMG/M metagenome (GOLD analysis project Ga0070731, IMG submission 66448) | Surface soil microbial communities from Centralia Pennsylvania, which are recovering from an underground coalmine fire - Coalmine... | ecosystem: Environmental > Terrestrial > Soil > Unclassified ...
CCTCCCGGCTGGGATATTTCGCCAAGGCCTCCGTGATCGCGCCGGATACGGCATCCGCACTCACCGCGTATTTCCGATGCAGTTCCTTGCCCTCCGGATCGACGAAGATGAGCTCATTCGGATTGCGAGCTTTCACGGTCTCGAAGGTCTTCTTGTCCGATACCTTGACCAGAATGAAGTCATCGAGCGTCCGGGACACCCGCTCGTCGGAAAACCACCGGTCGCTCCCAGAGACTGCCATGCACGTACCCCCGTCCGCTTCGACGGTGGTGTAGATCAACATCGGCTTTCCCGTCGCCAGGGACGCCTGCTTGCCCGCCTCGAGCTTCATCCAGGACGCCTTCCCCGCGGCCTGAGCCAGGACGACTCCCATGAGCCCAAGGGTCCACCCTGCTGCGATCAGCGTCCTTCTTGGCATGTCGTTCCCTTCCACATGTTGGCCCTGCGTTCCACTGGCTACTCATCCCCCTCTATGGGTGCGGGCGGGAAAATCTTACGCGGAATCGCGCCAGCAGGAGAAGGAGACTCCGGCGGCGGTTCTGGGGAACGCACGCCGGAACGTGACCGTTCCGACGCGATGGTGAGAGTTCTTAGGACCACCGCCCCGTAACCATCTGTGCCATCCGATCGGCGTGCGCCGGGCGGCGCTGGCCTGCCGACCCGATCATCCGAGGAATGCGGCTTAGGCCGGGGAGCCGCGCCGTTAGAAGGGAACCCGGCCAGGCGCCCCCGGATGGGGCGTTGGTTCCTTGCGCGTCCGCTCGTCCTGACGCCGCATCGCCTCAAGCAGGAGGGTCATGGTCGCCACCTTGAGGGTCCGAGGTTCCTGGCGCTGGATGGAGCGGAAGGCGAAGCGCGCGGTCGCCCAACTGGCGATATCGAAGAAGGCGTCCTCGCCCTGGAGCGTTTCCGTCCAGGCATGGACGGCCTCTCCGTCCTCCAGGTAGATGGCGCCGGAGAGGTCCTCGTCGCGGAAGCCCAGGACCCCAGTCTTTCGGGTCGAGCTTAGCAGCTGGACGAGGTCCGGGAACGGCGTCGTGTCCAGGGTGCCCTTGAAGTCCGCGTGAGAGAGCGTGGTCGCGCGCGCGGTCATGGTCTTCGAATGGCGCGAGAGGAGCGACGAGAGGTACTCGGACATCCGGGGGTGCCGCCGGAGCACGTCGGAGAGCTCGGCTTTGGAGACCGAGGCGACGGTGACTTCGGTCCGGGCCCGGACGGTCTCGCCGGCGGGTCGAGCGGTCATGAAGGCGAGCTCGCCGAACGGGTCTCCTTCCCCGGAGACCCGCGAGCGGATGCCCGCGGGTCCTTCCAGGATCTCGACTTCGCCCTCGGTGATCAGGTGGAGCGCCTCGGGGACGTCGTTCGGGCGCAGAAGAATGGTTCCGGGGGGGTGGCGGTTCCGGCTCGACTTCTTGAGGAGGTCATCGATGAGGTGCGACGGGAGCTGCAGGAGGAACGGCAGGGCCACCTGCATCTCTTTCCCCGTGGCGATGGCGCGGAGGCGCTTGGCGCTTTCGTCCGACCTGGCCTTCTCGGCCTCCTCCCGCAATGCCCGGACTTTTTCAAGGAACGGGGCGTCGCCGAAGGGGCGTTCAATCCAGTCGACCGGACCCGTCCCGGAGATTTCCGAAAGCGCACCCAAATCGTCGGCCCGGACGCAGAAGAGGATGCCGACCTTGTCACCGAGGGAGGCCCGCACATAGCGGGCGAACCCGGGGCCGTCCAGCTCCGGCAGGTCCCAGTCGACGACGGCCAGGGTGGGCGCGCCAGCCGGCTCCTTGAAGGCGGCGTAGACGGCCTTCCGGTCGCCGACGTCGACGAGGTCCTCCCGGGCGCAGCCGGCCCTCTCCAGAAGGCCTCGCAGGATCGTCCGCGCGGCCGAGGAGGCGCTCGCTAAGAGGATTCTCATGCTCGATTTCGCACCGCGTTGAGCGGACCTAAACTTCATTATACGCCGAATTGCATGCAGGACTCATCGGGGAACGGGATCTAGTTGGCGGCAGTCGTCCCTGTCCTAAGCAAATGCGGGACGCCTAAGCCGGCCAGCAGGCTTAAGACAAACAGGACGAGCGCCCAGAAAAGGACTGTGTGGAGACTTTGCGCTGTCGAAGCGGAGAAAGTGTCTTCGAGCCCACAGAGCGCTCGGGCTAACATTCTTTAGCGATGTCCATAACGTTTTCCGTGGTCATGGCTCCAGCTTAGCAGCCGGGGGAGGTATAGCTCCTGTAAGGGGTAGGGATTGCGGGAGCCAGTGTGGGAGACCACATGGTCGATAGCCTCCGCAAGAAGGACACGGACTACAGAACGGGGCTCCCGGGCTACGAGTGCCCTCTCTGCGGCCGAAGTGTCTTTCCAATCTCGACTGAGACCACCGTGACCTTCCACTGCAAGAGCGGTCACGAACTGCCGCTCGTGGATCTCCTGACATCCCCATCGCCAGCACTAAAAGACAGTCTAAAACAATTCCTGGCCGAGTGGCGTCGCCAGCACCAGGCGCTCACCGACACGCTGGAGGACGCCAGAAAGCACGGTCACCTGAAGGTGGCGGAGATCTTCCAGCGGCATGCCAAGATCATGGAGAGCCGCATCGAGATGGTCGAGAATGCATTCGCCAAATCGGATTCCAGTAGGGAGCTGCTAAAAGTGCCGGATTCCCTCAAGTCCCGATAACTTCCAGTGGGCATTGCAAGGGAGCCCGATTGGCGCGGGGGTGGTCCGTTGATCCTCGAGGCATGTCGGACGAATATCGATTAGTGGCGAGTGAGGAAGTGGCACCAATCACCCCTGCTGATTTCGTAATTCCTAAGGCGATCGACGTTGTCAGGCGAGTTAGCGATGGTCAGGAAGAGCGTCGGAACCTCCGGCGCTCTTTGGGCTGGCAAGGCGGACATGTCATTGCTCAGGAAGTGTTGGTCGGGGCCACTGCCGTTGAATAATCCGAAGGGATGTTCTTCCGAGGCGTGACGTCACTTGCCGGCTTGAACGGAGCTCCCGGGCTTTGGATTAGCGACGGGAATTGCCTCCTATCGAGGGGCTCGGCGCTTGGCCTGATCAGGGAACCCGGCCGGCCGCCCCCGGGGCGGTCAATTTCCGAAATGGTCTTTGATCAGCACGAGATTCATGCTCACCCGGACCCCCGACTTAAAGATGACCCGAACCAGGTGCTGAAGGAGTGCTTGGACGGAATCGTCCAGCGCCATGAGATCCGCCAGGACAATGCGCGTCCCCAGGGAGGGGGATTGAGCGGGAGGGAGAATCTCGGCCACTTGGGTCACAATCTCTCCGATGCTCCTTCCAGCACACTCAATGTAAAGCACGGAGGGGGCCAATTCCGCGTCGGGCGATGCCTTGCCCCCCCAAGTGAGCGACAACGAGGAAACGGAGCCTTGAGGACTCCCTCGCCGTTGCCTGCGGTCCTGGACCATGGACCGGATCGTCTCTTTGAGCCGATGGTCGTTCCAGGGTTTGGGGATAAGCCGCTGAATCTCCGCCTGATTCACCGCCTCGGCCACGGCGTCCATATCGGCGTAGCCGGTCAGCATAATTCGACGGGTCGCGGGCGAGAACTCGCGGGTGGCCTTGAGGATCTCCGTGCCGTCCATATCGGGCATCTTCTGGTCGCTGATGAGGACGTTGATGTAGCGCTGCTGGATCCATTCGAGGGCCTGTCGCGGGGAATTCGTCGTGACCAGGTCGTAGGGTTCGTCTCGGAGAAGCCTGGCGAGGGAGTTTAGGACGGACACCTCATCATCCACGCACAGGACGATCGGCCGACCCAGCTCGGCTCCCGCCGGAGGGAGAGTGGGAGAGGATGGATTCATATTGCGATCCTCGTTGTAGGTGTTCGCCCGGTTCGATTGATTCCGGGCCTTCGCTGGCCTTTCTTCCGAGTTGGACTCCTCGGGGCAAGGATGCCTCCGGTGGCCGGAAGAGAGCCTCCAAAGTATAGTACGTTTGGGGAGAGGGCTTGCAATCAAAGTTAGGCCGATTATGGAATGTCCCGGAAGCCGAATCTGTGAATGGCCTGGGGCGAATGATGACCTCTCCCGACAAGTTGCAGAGCCCGGAAGGGAAGGGAATCGGCGAAACCATCCGGGGAAGATAGACCTATTCGTCGGGCAGAGCCTGGTGCGCGACTGGTTCAGCTGCGGGACGGAAATCGCCCGCGCGGAGAGCGCCGCCCCTGCGACCGTTATGCAGAGATGGATCTGCAGCTCCTGCGGGACCTTGAACCAGTTCGAGATCGTGGTCCGAACGGAAATCTAGTAGCCCGGGGCGATCGCAGCAACATCGTCCGGTGATCTATAGCGGCTCGCTTCCCCTTCGGACCCGCCGGACCGTCCATTTGCGCCCGTCGTGAACTACATCAAGCTTAATGGATGAACCGCAGTGCGGGCAAGGAAGCCGCTTGGGTCCTCCCGTCATGACAAAGAACACCGCTTCTTTACATTGAGGACACCGGACCGTCGCCAGACCGCCGGGTGTCGAGTCGCTACCCATGTCTCCCCGGCTCCTGCGCTTCTTCGAGGATTCTAGCGAAGAGGGTTTCTGTTTCAAGTGTATTTGAACTGCCTCTCAAAGGTAGCGTAGTAGAAAATCGGGGCACCGTGCCGCCGAAAGTCATCATGGCCTTCATCAAAACTTTGCGACCTCTCGATTGATTCTGAAGTGAATGTTATATATAAAAGCCTATCAGGCGAGAGGGCGGATCCGTTCCGTCCGAATGCGTCGCGCTGCTGTAGGGCGACGGCGGAAACATCCGCAGGGGAAGCAGGGGCCTGAGAGGGTCCCCTGATGTCCGACGTCCATGTTCTCCTGGTAGGCGGAAAAGATCGAATCCCCGCCGAATTTCAATCCCATCTAGAACGAGATTCGAGTCACCAGCTTCTGGCCGAAACCACTTCGGCAGTTCAAGAAGCCATGACTCGCCTATCCGAAAAGGGATTTGACGCCGTCGTGTGTTGGGCCGAACAGCAGGATGAATTGGCCGGCGTCATCCGCATCCGAAGGGCCAATCCCGAACTTCCCATTCTGCTCCTGACCTCCCGGGAAGAGCCGGCCTTTGAGGAACTATCCCGTCAGTCGGGCGCGACCCAGGTTGCCCGGAACGAAGGCGATGTCGCCGTCCTCGCGGAGCATGTCCGGCTTGCAATCCAATCCGGTGAACTGACGAGACAATTGCGAACCGAGACTCAGCGGGCCAGTTCCCAAGCCAAGGATGTGCGGATTCTCGCCCAGGAGACCCTGGACCTGGCTCGGGTTGCCGTGGACGAGAATCGAAAAAAACCCGGAATGTCGTTCGTGCCTCTGATTGTCGAGGATGATCCCGCTCAGGCGCTCCTCATGACCCGGGCCTTGCAAAAGGCCGATATCTTTGCACCGCTCCCGATCCTCAAGACCGGCGAGGAAGCGATTGCCTACTTTTCTGGGATTGCCCCATTTGAAAAGCGGGACCGCCTCCATGAGCCCTCGCTGCTCCTTCTCGATTACCACCTTCCGGGCAAATCAGGCCTAGAGGTCTTGGCATGGATCCGTCGGCAGCCTGAACTCGGTGGACTGCCGATCGTGATGCTGAGTTCGCACTCCGATCCGGCGATTATCAACCAAGCCTACACGCTCGGGGCCAGCGCGTACCTCGTGAAGCCCACCAGCTTCACGGCGCTCGTGGAATTAGTCTCGGGTCTCCGGAACCATTGGGGATCCATGACCCGGGATGGCAACCGTAATCCTTCCGCATCCCCCTAACAGCCTTCGTTGGATCTCGCTGGTAATTGCCCGGTTGGTCACCCTATCCGATCGCTTAAGGCGTCCTAATAGAAGACACCTCCCACGAGATTGCCCGAGGCGCCGCAATCCGCCGGTACACCCGCTCGCCTGCCAGGCGACCCCCGCCCAATGCCGAGCTCTTTGGCTGGCAGCACAGAAGCATTTCGGCTCCTGGGAGGCGGCGGTCTCGGAGGCCGCCCGACTCGCCGAGGAACACCCCCCGGACGACGCTCCACCCCGAGGAGTCTAGGCCAGGGCTCGGTCGGCGAACGACCCTAAGGAGGACGACTTCCCTCTCCGCCCCGCGGCTCTTTTTCCGGGCTAAGCATTCGCTTCGGATGCGTAATTCCTTTTGGAATTCCATTGACCCACGTCGATTTCACATTAGAATTAATCAGGCGTCCTCTGCGGCTCCCAAGGAGCGCTGAACCCGCGACGCCTTTGTTGTAGCCCCCGTCTTCCCACTCCGACACCCTCTCGCCCAGACCGGCGGGGTCCTTACCGTGCTCCCGAGTTTAAGGAGAGAGACTATGATCACCGATGATCAGAAGGCCTTGGCCGATCACGTCGCGCTCCACCTGACGCCGCGCGTTCTTTCCGAGCAACACACCGTCGTGATCGTCGACGATGAACCCGAGGTCCTCTCGTCGCTTCGACGCCTCCTCGAAGGGGAGCCCTACGTGCTCCGAACAACCGCGGATCCGGAGACGGCGCTCGAATGGGTGAAACAGGAAGGCGTAAGCCTGGTCATGGCCGATCAGCGGATGCCCCTGGCGACCGGCATGGATCTTCTGGCTCGAGTGCGGGAGGTATGCCCGGGCGTCTCGCGAGTGATGTTGACCGCCTTCCCGGAAACCTCCGTGATCCAATACGGGCTCAGCCATGGAGTGGAATGGTTGATCGGTAAGCCCTGGAATGACGAGGCGCTGAAGGTCACCCTGCGGGAGTTGCTCTACCAGCGCGAACGGTCCGCGCGTTCCAGCCGACCTCTTGGGGGGCGACCGCCAGCCGACTCCCGGGAACGATCCGGACAAAGGAAAGTGGTCCCCGAGAAGCGGGACTCCACCAGAATCCGGGAAGAGATCGAAGCCCGAATGGGATTCTTTCCATCGTTCTTTGGTCCCGCGTTGGGAACGCCTGGAATGCTGGACCAGCTCTGGCGGCGGACGCGAACGGCCTATCTCGACAGTCCCCTGCCGGTCTTGTTGAAGGAACAGCTGTTCGCGTACCTATCCCGATTCTCGAGCGTTCCTTTCCTGCTGGAGCGTCACAGCGCCGCTCTTCTTTCGGCGGGCATGCGAGGATCCGACATTCTCAGCCTGTTGGAAGAACCCCTCCGCGCCCTCGAAATCGAAGTGGAGAAAGAGGCCGTCGGCGGCAATCCGGCGCCTCCGATCCCGGCCGGGACCTGGTCGGATCTGTCGACCGAGCAGCAGAGAAGGGTCCATGTGGGATCGGTCCTGGTGTTCATGAAGACGAGGCTTTCGAATCGGTGCCGGCGCGAGCTTCGTCTGAGGCTCGGTCCGGTGCGATATGGCCAGCTGACCTCGTTCCTGTCCTATGTCCGCACGTGCCTCACCTGGGTGGAAACGCACCCGGGACTTTCCTGGGAGGGGGATCCGAACGGTGCGCCCGCGCTTCAAGTCGTCCTCCGGGAAGAGCCTAGGATGGGAGAGTTCCTTTCGCACTTTCGGGAGCGGGTGAGGAAGGAGTTCGTGGCCCGTCAGCATGCCGTCCTGGCGGAAAACGACCGGCGCCGGCAGACGGACGAACGGGAGAATGCCGATGATGTATTGCGCGAGAGTCTGGACGAGGGATCCACGATCCTGCGGTGGACCAGCGAAGGGCTATTCCAGGAGGTCGTCGAACGCCGCCGCGCCGAGGAGGAACTCCGCGAGATCAACGACATCTTTCAGCACGCCCTGGAAGGCATCTCGCGATTGGACCTGGAAGGCCGGTATCTTTCGGTCAACCGCGCCCATGCGCAGATGCACGGCCAGACGCCAGAAGAGATGCAGGGTCTTTCCTGGGTCTCGCAGGTCCATCCGGAGGATCGCGGACGGGCGGAGGCGGCTTATGGCCGCATGATGAATGACGGGAAGGGGTGGTGCGAAGTACGGGCGATCCGGAAAGACGGCACGTTCTTCCATCAGGAGACGGTGCTTGTCAAAGGAATGGATTCCAAGCACAAGTTCACCGGATGTCACGGCTTCATGAAAGATATCGGCGAGCGGAAGCGGGCCGAGGAGGAGAGGAACCAGCTCAGCGCCCAGCTCTTCCTGGGACAGAAGCTTCAGGGATTGGGCCAGATTGCAGCCGGCGTCGCCCATGAAATCAATAACCCGGTGGGGTTCGTCCTCTCCAATCTGGGGACGTTGCGCGGCTATCACCAGGACTTGTCGCGGGTGATCCGCGCGGGTAAGGAGGTGATCGATCAGATCTCTGCGGGCAAGGGTGCCTCGAATGCCCTGTCCGAGTACCGCAGGATCGAGGCAGAAGCCGACCTCGAGTTCGTCCTGGAGGATTTCGGAAAGGCGATCGACGAATGCCGCGCGGGTGGTGAACGGATACGGGACATTGTGAAGAGTCTCCGCGAGTTCTCCCATCCCGGCGAAAGTGAGGCGAAACCCGCCGATCTCAACCGCTGCCTGGAAGACACGCTGCTGATCTGCTGGAACCAGTTCAAGTACAGCATCGAGGTGGAGCGCGACTTTGGCGAACTGCCGCTCGTCACGTGCTATCCGGAGCGGCTCGGGCAGGTCTTCATGAACCTCTTGGTCAACGCGGCCCAGGCGATCGAAAGCAAGGGAAAGGTCTCCCTTTCCACCCGGCTGGAGAAGAACCAGGCGGTGATCCGGATCCGGGACAACGGATGCGGCATTCCGCCCGAGAATCTGAAAAAGATCTTCGAGCCGTTCTTCACCACCAAGCAGGTCGGCAAGGGCACGGGCCTCGGCCTCTACGTGGCCTACAAGATCGTCACGGCCCACGGGGGGACCATCGAGGTTCGGTCGGAAGTGGGGCAGGGAAGCGAGTTCGTGGTCCGCATCCCCGTGACCCGAAGCGAGGGAGGAGGGCTATGAGGGACATGGAGCCACGCACGGCGGGAGGGAGGTCCCTGGTTCTCTGCGTCGATGACGAAGCCTCGATCCTCTCGTCCCTCGAGCGTCTGTTGAAAAGAGAGCCGTACGTGCTTCGGACAACCCGAAAGCCCATGGACGTCCTCGGCTGGCTCCGAGAGGAGGAGGTCGGTCTGGTGATCAGCGACCAAAAAATGCCGGAGATGATGGGGACCGATCTCCTGGACCGGGTCCACCAGATCTCGCCCGCCACGGCTCGCATGTTGCTCACGGGCTATCCGGGGAGCAGCATGGTGCTCAAGTCCTCCCTCCTGGGAATCCAAGCCATGTTCGACAAGCCGTGGGACGACGAAGCGCTCAAGAGGACCATCCGCGCGATCCTTCACCTACAGGTCGCCAAGGTCGACCCAAGAATTGACAAGGAGGATGCATCATGAGGCAAACGCAGAATGCCAAAGGCGCGAGGGCCGTCAGCCGCTTGAAACACACTGTCCTCTGCGTGGACGACGAACTTCCCGTCCTTTCCGCGCTCCGGAGGCTGCTCCGCAGGGAGAAATACGAGCTCCTCACCACGAATTTGCCGCAAGAAGCGATGGAATGGGCAGGGACACGTCCCATCAGCCTCCTGATCACGGACCAGCGTATGCCGGTTCTGAGCGGCGTTGAGCTGGTGAAGGCGGTGCGTGAGGCCTCTCCGTCAACGACGTGTGTCATCTTGACGGCCTACCCCGACCGAGCGGTCGTTCTAGAGCGTTCGACGTTGCACATCGAGCGACTCCTGACCAAGCCCTGGGAAGGGGAGCACCTGAAGAGCACGATTCGCGATCTCCTCCAACATCACCCCATCGGTGGGACGACCGACCAGCGCAACCAGAGAAAGGAAGCTCTCGGCAAGCACTCGCTCCGGATCGATTGCCGGGGGATGACCGCCGCCGACCTACTCCAGCGACTTTCTCCGGAATCGCTCCCGGTTCGAAGCGGGGGAAGACGTCCCGTCATTCTTATCGAGAACCTGGATCTGCTCGTCGACTCGATCACCAGGGTACTCAAGACACTCGCTGAACGGATCGTCGAGTGTGATTTCGAGATCACCCTCATCGATGGCTCTGGCTACCTGAATGCGTTCCTGGATGCACTGGAGCGCACGTCGCCGGAGGGTGTTTTCCAAGGCCCGATCCGAGAAGAGCGTTAAGAAGTTTATCAAGATGAAGATATTCGTGGCGACCTCAAGAATGGACCGGGGTTAGAGCTTCCGTCCCTCCCAGTGTCGCCGCCTGAAGGCGTGTCTGGATGGTCTCCCCTCGATCTAGGTGCAAGCAGGGGGGTGTCGGGGCTCGATCAAAGGGCACGGGCCGCGGCTGCGAACCGCTCGGGACGAGCGGCGCTCCACGATCCGGATCCGCCGTGGCCTTTGCCGAGTCTGCGGAGGAATGATCACGTTCCTTCCCCTACCCTCCGGCTGTACCGCAGATACAGCCTGAAGGTGTGGTATAAAACGGCGAGGAAGGCCCAGCGGAACAGCCTTCACGAGGCGCGAATGAATTACGCAGCCGCAGATGGCGTCCCCAATCAATTCGGGGAGACTCTCACGGTATTCAACATCGGAGGCAATAAGTACCGTTTGGTCGCACGAATAGCGTTTGCTGGGAGCAGTCCGGATTATCCGGTATATCCGCAGACACCTGCGCGTGGGGAGTTGGCGAAGGGGAGGAGCATCTCCTCGCCGCACTCATGTGTGTCACCGCATTTCTTGCAGAGCACGCCTTTGTCTGTGTAGGCGCACTCTGAGCAGAGCAGGGTGGCAGGTTTTCCACACCCCGAACAGAGAACTTCAGGAGGGTCGTTCCTGGCAAGGAGCCGAATGGCTGATTTCCCAGCGCCGCAACTCCAGTCGCCGACCACGCGCAGGGTAAGTTCCGTGGTTGAGCCGAAGTCATACTCGTAGTTGAATCTGAGGCCTGACTGTAAGACTTGGCCCAGTTTGACGCTCATGCTGCGGTCGTCGCCGCCGGAGCTGTATCTTTCCGCTGCAATGGTGAAGGCGCTCATGTGCCCGCAACACTCCAACCATGTTTGCCGCAGTACGTGATCCAAGTCTCTCAGGGTTGCTTTGGCTGTCGCCCCGAAATGTAACCAATACTCCGGCGCGCCTCTCCCCTCCGCCACCACATGCAATCCAGGCTCTAGGCCGGTCTCCCGTTTCGAACACCTAGCCAGATGCTTCGTCACGCCGGCTTTAGGAAGTTGCTCCTTACAAGCCTGGCAGGTGCCTGTAGATTTGCTGGTGGCCATTTTCCCCTCCCCGAATATTTTATCGAAATGGGATTCTGCCATCGATTTGAAGCCGTTTCAAGGGCTTTGGAACACCCTAGAGCCGACAGGCAATACCGGAAGTAAAGTCACGTGGTCCATCGTTAGACGGTGAAAGTGGTACAGCTTCTCACCGCTGGCGACAATTTCCGGACACCCCGCTCGCGAACGGCGTTCAATAGGTATTCCAGGAACCGGGGGGAGCTTGCTCAACGTCGCGATGTGGTTCGTCGTTTGCCTACAAGGTCAGGACGACCCGGGAGCGATCGTCGAGCGTCTTCGCGCCGAATCGGTAGTGGAGCGCGAAGAGGCGGGGCGGGCGCTGGCCGCGCTCGGGGAGACCGCCCGGCCGGCGGTGGAAAAGGGCGCTAAGAGTTCGGACCCAGAGCTGGCCCAGCGCGCGGCGGAGATCCTCCGACTCCTCGACTTTCGGAAGGCCGTCCCACCCCGCCTCAAGGCGGCCTTTCGGGGGATCGAGGACCGGCTTGCGTCCGGTGGCGATCCCGTCTGGACTCAGGCCTTTTTGGAGGCTCTGGGGTACCGATCGCGAGGAGATGTGCTGCGCTTCCCGGACTTCCTTGAACCGGGGGACCTGAACTTCCTCGTCGTACGGGCGCTCCGGGGGGCAGGGTCGGACCAGGACAACAGCACACCTCTGGCGGAGGAGAACCCCGTCCTCCGCGCGGCGGGACGATTCAACCTCCGCGCGGCGATCCCTGAAATGGTCGCGCTTCTGGGCCATCCCAACCCCTCCCTGAGCAGCCTCTATATCGAATCCGAACTCCTCGAGCTCGACGCCCGCGAGGGGATACCCGCCCTCGTGGTCCGCCTCGCCGAAGACAGGTGGGACGACTCGGTCAGGGTGCTCAAGAGCCTCGGGGCTGCCGAGGCCTTGCCTCTCCTAGTGCCGCTCCTGCGTTCGACCCGGAGCAAGGTGCGGACGAGAGCCGCAGAAGTCCTGGGGACCTGCGGGTCCCAGGAGGCGGTCCCCGCGCTCCTCCCCCTGCTTCGGGATCCCGATGCCGGAGTGTGCTTGTTCGCCGCGAGCGCGCTTGGATCGCTGGGAGCGAAAGAAGCGCTTCCGGCACTGGTCGAGCTCGTCGTCGACCCGAAGCGCAACGTGCAGGCTGCCGCGGTCATGGTGATCTCGAAGCTGGGGTTGAAAGAGGCGATCCCCGCGCTTCTAAAGGCGGTCAAGACGCCGCAGAAGGTGGACGATGAGCCGGACCTCATCTTTGCGCTCGGTGAACTAGGCGCGAGGGAGGCGGCTCCGCTCCTCAGGCGCTTGATCGGCGACCGAGAGTTTACCTTCCGGGAGCGCGCCCTCCGCGTGCTCGTCCAGCTCGTGGGCCGCGAGGCTGCGCCCGAAATCGTCGCTAACCTGGAAGATCCGGACCTCGGCGTGCGAGGAGAGGCGATCACGTCGATGGAGCGGCTCGTGCTTACCGAGCGCGCGCCGGCTCTAGTCCCGCTCCTGAAGGACGATGACCCGGCCATCCAGGTGACCGCGGCCTTGGCCCTGGTCAGACTGGGGACGAAGAGCTCCTTGGAGTATTTCGTGAAGTTTCTGTCCGATGTCCAGAAGGATGTGGACGATCGGTCGATGGTGACATTCCTCCTGGGGCGGGAGGGATTTCGTGAGTCTGCCCCAATTCTTCGCGAAATCGTCCGGGACGGCCAGGCCGTCGAGAAGCTTCGGGTTGCGGCGGCTGGGGCGCTCGCCGACCTGGGAGCGACTGAAGCCGTCCAAGATCTCCGAATGGCGATCGTGGCCGGCGGGGGAGAGCTGCGGGCTTCGGGAATCGCGGCTCTAGGGAGGCTAAAAGCGCGCGAGGCGATTCCCGATCTGGAAAGGGCCCTAAGCGACCCGGAGTCGGATTTCCGCGTGAAGCAAAGCGCCGCCCTTGCGTTGGGAGGGATGAAGGCCCTCAGTGCCGTGTCCCTCCTACGTCAGGCCCTGGACGGCGAGGAGATCCCCGGGAGCGCGGCGCTCGCGCTTGCGGAGATGGGGATCCAGGAGGCGGTCCCGGGAATCCTGAAGCTGCTCGAGAAGAAAGACCTCAGGGTGTGTTCCCAAGCGGCGGATGCGCTTTCACGCCTCGCCCCTGGGGCTGGGGTGAGCCGCCTTAAGGAGCTCCTCAGGAGCGGGAGCCGGACGGCACGGGCGGCCGCGGCCGTGGCGCTTTCGAGATTGGGGGCGCCAGAAGGGATTCCGGCCTTGCTGGAGGCTTCGCAATGCGACTCTTCCATTCCGCTTTGCTCGCTCAATGCGATCCGCTCCCCGAGGATCTGGGCCCTTCTTCGCGAGAGCCGCCGGCCCTATCCCTTTTACGGGCTCCCTGACCATCGGGGCGAAGCCGGGATCGGGATGATTGGGTTGCAGGCGATGGAGCCGAAAGGAATGGTGAGGGTGAGTTGGGCGCCCGTTCAGAACGGGGGATTGGATTCTCCCCTCGCCTTGCTCGAAGGATTCGAGTTCTCTTTCATCCTCGAGGAGGACCGGGTGCGTCTTCCCCAGCGCTACCAGGCGCGGCGCTTTTGGCGCGAATGGGGGCGGAAAGAGGTCCAGAAGGTTCCAGCGGAGAAGTGAGCTCTCGTCTGCCCATTCACTGTTCGGTAAGCCCAGGGGTCACCAGAGAGAGACGCAAAAGTCGACCCCACCCTCAGAATGCGGCCTTGGCTTTGATGGCACAGGAACGGATAAGCGCCACTCCTTCCATTCCTTCGGTTACGTTCACCAGGGATTCGGCTCCTGTAAATGGTCGGTTTCATTTGAATGGCAGTTCTGGGATGATCAAGGCTGAAATGAAGACGGTTCTGTCCGGGATTGGCGCAGCATTCTGCCTGATTGTGGCGGGGTGCGCTTCTCTGCTGGTTTTCACCGATTTTGCGCGTGGAGGAGCTCCTTGGCCCGGGTTCGATCTTTGCGACAAAATATGTTTCATCTCATTTCTCGTAGTGATGATACTGGTTGCCCTCCTTTTGGGATATGTGACGAGTCGACCTCCTCCACAGTCCCCTATTAAGCAGCTTCCCCGCCGCTCATGAGGTTTCTCTGTCGCATGATCGGTAGACGTCCCCTTATCGACCCGTGCCCCCCAAGGCCGCACATCTTGCGACCTGTGGGCTACCGTACCGACACGTTCCGAATGCCTCGCTTGGTTTCCAAGATGAATCTGACCCCCATCTCCGGGGGGACGGGGAAAAAGACGCGCTAAAAAGGTGTCCGAGCAATCTTGGTTGTTGGGGAGTTTAGAGCAGTAGTCCGCGACCGTCTCGTCCAGTCCTGGACAGCCGTCTCGCACCGCCGCATACTCGACATCGAGGACGAGTTTGAAGCAGGAGGAACGATGGCGCGGCTCGCCCTGCGTCTTAGCCTCTTCTTGGCGGGCAGTCTCTTCATCCCCGCCTGTACCGATAAGGGCGGCACCAGCGGTACCGTGCCTGCTCCTCCCGCTCCCTCGGCTCAGTTTCCATCGACGGATCGTACCCGCTCCGCGTATAGTCCGATCCAGATGGGCGCGACGGACGCGGCGGTTCAGAACTTCTGGAAGTATTTCCGAGATCGGCGAGACTCGCTCATCGTCGGAGAAGCGGTCGACGAAGAGGCGTACGACGACCTGCTTAAGAAGCTGCAGAAGGTCCAACCAGGTCTCTTCATTCAACTGGGCGTCTCTTCGAGACCTTACGAAATGATCGTGACGGCGGAAGGGCGCCGTGAACTGTTCAACATTGCCGAGGCGATCGTGGCCCAGGCACCGCCGGTTGACGGGTGGGTGTTCCGGGCCCTCGTGCCGAAGCTGGGACTCCCGAAAACCACCAGGTGGAACGACGTTCTCGTCCCTATGGCCGATGTGACCTTCCGTCCGCTTGCGCTGGAAGACGGCAAGCTCGGATTGCGCCTTTTCATCCCAAAACTCCGGCGGCAAGACACGGTGGAGGCCCACTCGGCGCTCCTTCGAGCCCTCGATCATGCCCTCGGGGAGAGGGGGCTCGCGATCGCTATCGAAGGCACCGAAGTAGCGTCGACCCCTGAAGGGCCGGAGGCCCGCGAGCTGCGTCCTCTCGCAGAACTGGAGGACTTCCTCCGGAGGAGATGGAAGACCCTCAGCTTGACCTATGAAAACTTTCCCCTGATGCTGCGCACCAGGACGTTTCTCGATTTCGACTCCTTACAGCGGAGTTTTCCCACTCTTGTCATCGTCACCCATGCGCTCGCCGAAGTTCAATCGTCGGGCCTCCCGACGCCGGCCTATAACGTAACCTTGGCCGACCTGGATCACGACGTGTTGACCGCCTTCGAAAAGTCCGAGGGTGGATTGACGGTTCTGGTCGAAACCTTCGGTGGGAAGAGGACCTACTACTCCTACGTATCGACGAAGGTGGACCCGAAGGCCCTCGAAAGCGCGATCCGCTCCAAGCATCCTGGACATCACTTGACCTGGGAATCGAGGAAGGATTCGGAGTGGAGCTTCATCCGACGGTACTCGCGGGACTATGGATTCTAGAGGGATTCGGATAACCGTTTGGCGTGGGTGTGGAAGAGTTGGGCACCTGACGGATGCGATACCATCACGTTAATGGGCAAGACCCTTAAGGCCCTCTTCAAGTCTGGCGACGATGGCCGCCTTCTAGGTGCGCTCAGCGATGCGGTCATGGAGAAGTGGGGGGCGGGCACCGGGGACAGCATGAGCCCCGAAGTTCGGATCTTTGCCCTCGTGGACTGCGCTTACGGTAGCGCGTCGAATGGCGGAATCCGGGCTTTTCTCGAGGAATCTCTGAATGATTTCGACGAGACCATCGCGGCGTTCGAGACGATCGGCCTGACCGTATCGGCAGCCTATCTCCGCCGGGTCGGTGCCGTCTTTCCGAAGGGTAAGATTCCCGAGGAGGGCCTGTCTGAACAACAGGAGGCATTCCTGGATGCCGGAGGCTGCGAGATCTTTTCGTTCGACGTCGTCCCTGAGCTAGCGACGTGGGTGCGGGCCCGGTCGAAGGCCTTCCTGGACCTGCCCGAAACCGCCCTGTCGCGGATCTATACGCCGGCTCCAATCCTCAAGCCGCCTCCCCACGACTCCGGAAGCGAAGACATGGCAATGTGGCTTCACAGCCGCGGCGTCACGGTGGCCTGCGCTGAAGTGCGCTATGAGAACGGCATCCCGAAACTTCTCTTCCCGAACGACGGGCTGCCCGACGGGCCCCTCACCCTGCTCGATGCGCACTTCGCCTACGACCATCGTGACAACCCGGACACCCTGGAGCGCCTTTCCCGCTGGACCGGGCGCGGCTCCCTGGAGGAGATGAACTTCGAGCATTGCCGGCTCGGGACCCCCGATCTGAACCGGTTCTCCGCGTTTCCTTCCTTGCGACTCCTGCATCTGGACGGGGCTCGCTTTCCTGTCGAGGGGCTGCGCGCTCTGGCCGCCGCCACCTCGATCAAGGAACTGGTTCTTTCTCGGGTGCCGGTTGCCGACGACGATCTCCGTCCGCTGGCGCTGTTGCCGGAGTTGAGCCGACTGGAGCTTGTCTCGACCCGGGTTCAAGGGCGCACGCTCGCGCTCTTTTCTGGCTTAAGGCGCCTCGTTCTCGGGACTGACCTGGAGGATCGCTCGCTGTCCTTCCTGGATCGGCTCGATCAGTTGACTTCCTTGGGTCTCTACGGTGTCCCTCTTTTGCCCGAGGCGCTCGGACGCATCGCGGCGAGATCCCGCTTGGAAATGCTCGATCTCCGGGATCCCGGCCTTGAGGAATCCGCCCTCGAACCTCTGCGCGGCCATCCCGCGCTTCGCTCCTTGAACTTCCAGGGCATGACGGTCACGGAACCTTCAGCGGAGCTCTTCGCGGAGATTCCCCGCCTGGAAAAGATCTATTTTGGCGACATCCGGAAGCCCAAGGAGATGCTGGCTCGTCTCCGGGAGCTTCGCCCCTCCATTGAGGCCCAACGTTAGGGATCCGCCACACCCCTTGTCGCAAGCTCCCCGCCTTTCCACTGTTCCTATCGGAGTCTCGAGTGTTAATCAAACGCTCGAGGGCTCCTTAGGGAAGGAAACCAGTGTTCACGGCGTCATCGGCGCCGCGCCCAGGGGAATGGCCCAGAAGAGCCGGTACCGATATCGCTGGGTGTCGTAGTTGCAATCGCGGGCGATCAAGCCGCCCAGAATCTGGAAACTCATCATCGAGCCTTCCGGGTCGGGTTTCTTGGAGTACCAGAAGGGCCCGACCGCCACTCGGGTCGTCTCCTCCTCGTGCAAGACGGAGAAGAGTCGCCAAAGGACATTGACCTCGGAGTCCTTGCCCGCCGTTTGAAAAAGAAACGGACGGAGTTCCATCCCGATCGACTCGTCGAGAGCCTTTCCGGACCGGACGCTGAGCAGGGGCCAGGGCACGGACGTGGTGACGTCCCCGTTCGCCTCTTCCGTCCTGAAGAAGGCCGGCGGGATCATCGTATGGCGAACCTGCTCCTTGGTCGTCCAGTCCCAGAACACGGGGACGACGTGCTGGTAGCCGGGTCCTTCGAAATAGTTCACGAGATGCCGCGAGATGAGCCCGCCTTCGGCAGTGTGGTCCTCGTGGTAAAGCGGGGTCACCCAGGTCCGGTGGGAGCCGTCCGGACGCGTGAAGCCTCCGGTCATGAGGGGCGGAACAGACCAGTACTCGTCCCTTTTCCAGACCCAGAAGGGAGGGACGTGGAGGCCCTCAAGCTGCCCCGCCTTGTCGACGGTCTCGTTGAAAAAGGGGGTGATCCAGAGGCTTTCGGCACCGTCCGGATGCACGCCGCCCCCGCACAAGAGGGGCGGGATCACCCAATAGTGGTCTTTCGACCAGTACCAGAAAGGAGAAACGTCCAGGCGATCGACGGTCCCCTCCTTGTCTCCCGCCGCATGGAAAAGTGGGGTGACCCAGGTGGTCCAGGATCCGTCGGCATACCGGCCGCTGCCGCTGAGAAGGGGTGGAACGGCCCAATAGGAGTCGCGCTCGTAGAAGGCGGCGGGAAAGAGATGCGCGCTCATGACGGAGCCTTTCGCATCCGTCGTCAGGTGGAAGAGAGGCGTCAACCAGGTGGCCTCAACGCCGTCCGAATAGCGATTGTGCCACGACAACAAGGGAGGGAGCGCCCAGTATCCGTCGCCCTGGAAGTAGGGGCCCACGTGCAGGCTCTTCAAGTCTCCCTTGGGGTCGAGCGTGAGATGGAACAAGGGAGTGAGCCACGTGGTGTCCGTTCCGTCGCCATATCGCGTATGCCAGGCGAAGAGGGGAGGGATAGTCCAGTAGTCCGGGCCCTCGAAGTACGCCAGGACGTGATAGTTCCTCACCGCTCCTTCCTTGTCGCTGGTCACATGAAAGAAAGGCGAGACCCAGGTACTCGCCGAACCGTCGGAGAACTTCCAATGCCCCGATACCAGGGGTAGAACGAACCAGTGGTCATCCCGCACCCAGAAGGCGACGGGGAAGAGCGTCGACGAGACGGGGGACTTCTGGGGATCCAAATGCAGCCAGAAGAGGAGGGCGGTGGTCATCCACCAATCCTGATTGGATTCCGTCCATCCCACGGTAAGAAGCGGGGGAATCGTCCACCAGTCCTTTTCTTCGATGTAGGGGCCGACATGATAGTTCTGCACCTCTCCCTCCCGGTTCACCGTGGAGTGGAAGAACGGGGTGATCCAGGTGACGCTGGATCCGTCGGGAAAGGTTCCCCCCGCCGCCAGCGGGAGCGCCATCCAGTAGTCCCGGCCCCGGAGGTACGGCCCGAGGTGCATACTGGCGAAGCTTCCGTCCGGATCCTGGGACCAATGGAAGAGCGGCGTCACCCAGGTGGCGGTTGTTCCCGACTCCGACTGGTGCTGCCAGGTCAGAAGGGGCGGTATCGCCCAGGACGTCCGGCTCTGGAAGTAGAATCCCGCGTGCATGCTGTTCAGGTGCCCCTCGAGATCGCTCGTCCAGTGGAACAGCGGGGTGATCCATAGGACGCGAGTCCCATCGGGATAGGATCCGCCGGCCGACAGGAGCGGCGGGATGGACCAATAGGAGTGGCCCTGAAAGTATGCCAACGCGTGGAGATTCCGGATCCGTCCCTCGCCGTCTTCGGTGAGATGAAACAATGGCGTGATCCACGTTGTCTGGTCGCCGTCTCCGTAGCGCCACGATCCGCTCAGGAGGGGGACGCTCGCCCAATAGCTCGCTCCTCCGAGGAAGACCGGAGGAAGGATGCCGACATCGTCGCCAACCACATAGTAGAAGGGGAGAAACATGTGGTAGTCGGGTCCCTTGAGGAAGTTCAGCACATGCCAGGAGTAGGTATCGCCGGTGGGCAGGGTAGAGACATGGAAGAGGGGCCACAGCGCCGTGCGGCGTTCGCCGGAGGGAAGCAGGGTCGACTCGAGAATGGGCCAAAGATTGACGTTGATGGCGAATTCGTTTTTCCGATCCTCCTCCTGGAGGCCGGGGGCGTTCTCGTCCGACAGGCACCGGGGCCAGCCGAGTCGTTCCGCGGGGGAGGGCTGGTCCCCGGGGCCAATGGACAGCACCAGGGCCATGAGAACGTTCATGCAGCAATCCTCCCCATTTAGACGGGACCAGTACTGCAATCTTTGTACCCGATGGAAAACGAGGCCATTTTCATGCCCGGTGCGAAAGCCCCTGCGCAATGAGATGGCGAAGCGAGGTCTTGAACGCTCCATGGAACCGCAGGTAGGTTGCTGGCGGGCCGGCCCGCGTCGTATATAATTCTGGATAGACGGAGATAACGCCATGAGAGAACACGTTGAGCGCTCTAGAGGGTCCGTGCTGGCCCGCGCGAGTCTGGTGGCACTGCTCTTAGCCGCAGGGGCATCCTTTTCCGCTTGCGTGGTCTACACGACGCCCTACCACGAAGTCCACTACGCCGAAGGCGGGGATGTGATTGCCGACCAGGCTCCCCCTCCGGCGCAGGAGGAGGTGGTCACGGTAGCCCCGGCCGTGGGCATGGTTTGGGTCGGCGGGTACTGGGGTTGGTACGGCGGCCGCTACGTCTGGGTCTCCGGTGGCTGGCACCATCCTCCGCGATCCGGAGCAGTCTGGGTGGGCGGATATTGGACCGCGAGGCCTGGCGGCGGTCATGTCTGGGTGCGTGGTCGCTGGAGGTGAAGCTTGCAGGGGCGGTCCGCGGGTGCGGGACGGCAGCCGGCTTGGCTCCCGCCGGGGCGGCGCCTCATCTCGGCACCGTAAGGAACACGTCGATGGACTCTGAGAATCCGCGCGCGTTGGCATGATCTTGGATCCGCTAATATTCGAGGATGAGGTGCTGTATGTCGGAGGAGTATTTCAAGCAGGTCTATCGCGCAGATCCGGCAAATGCCGGCAAGCAGTCGGAGGAGGTGTTTCTCGATTACGCCTTGGGGCGCCGCGGATTGGCGGGGGAGAAATGGAACGGCCTCGTGGCAGCCGCGCTCAAGGGATTCTCGCCGGACGTGTCCGGTCCCTTGAATGTGAGACTTTGGAAACTCGGAAACCGGGCCCTTGGGGAGTGGGCCAAGGACAATAGCGTCCGCGCCTTCGATGAAAAGCCGCTCAGGAACTGGGCCGACAAGCTGGCAAGGGCGAAAGCCCAGGACCCGGGCGATGGCTCGAAAATCACCGTGTTCCTCGACGAGGCGGAAAACGAGCTTGCCGCTTTCATTCAGAAGAGAGGGCTGCCGATCATATAGGGCGAGCGCACGACACGGGCAGTCACGGAGCACGTGCTTCTCCCATGGTTTTTCCACGGCGCCACCCCGGTTGCACGCCGGCCGGCTGTCTGCCTTCGACGACTCCGTTATCCGAACCCAGGACCTTCAGTCGACGTGCTGATTCGGTCCGTGCCCCCTCGTCTGCCGCCACCGCCGCGCTACAGGGAACGCGCGCCCGGCGACGGACTCCGGGAGCGGCTCACAAATGAGGCGATTCCAGGGGATTCATTCTGGAAACGTGACCTTCATCCCATTCCCAGGACTCAAAGCAGCTTCGCCGTGCCCGGGGGAAGCGATGAGGTGGGAAGGACCACGCCTCTAGCGCGCGGAGTGGAGAGAACTGGGGGGGCGATTCTTCGGGGATTCTGAGGCGATTTGGGCCCGCGCAGACTCTTCCGAGTCGGCATCCTGACCCTCGACCCGGCGGCGGATCATGCGGGCCAGCTTCTTCAGGTCGTTGAAGTCCGCCGGCTTGACACAATACGCCCGGATGCCCAGGCGCAGGGCTTCCTCGATGTCCTTCGACGCCACCGACGAGGTCAGCATCACCACCGGCAACGGCCGGGTGTTGAACCGGGACCTCAACCAGGTGAGGACCTCCAACCCGGACTTGCGCGGCAGCTTGACGTCCAGCAGCAGGAGACAAGGCGCGGGATTCTGCTCTTTGTTCTCGAAAGGGGGCGCGCTGGAGAGGTACGCGATCGCCGCGTCGCCGTCCGAAAGCACCCGCAGCGGCTGCCGCAGCCCCGCCCTTATGAACGCGTGCCGGAGCAGGTCCGCCGCCGTCGGGTCATCTTCGATCAGGAGAATCGGTTGCTCGTGCTGCATCTCTAGGACCTCCCGATGACTCCTATCTAGAGCCGGCGTCGCGCACCGCGTTACGACAAAAGCGACCGGATACCGTTGCTGCATTCGTATAGAAGGTGCACAGCATGGCTTTTGACCAATGGCTCCTCAGAATCCTTACCGCCGCCCTGGGTGGGGCCATTCTGATGATGTTCTTGAGGCATCAAGCCTAACTGCCGGACCAATCGAGTCGACAAAGTGACCACCATCATCCTGGCATCTTCAGGAAGCCAGTACAGGCGGATTAATGGGCCACGGACTGCGGATAACGCGCCACTCCCCCTGCATCGGCGCAATCCGCGTAACCAGGATTTCTCCGAGGACGTAAATAGACTGTCTTACCTAAAGGAGTTCCCATGCTGATCTGGACTCTGGGCTTTCTGGCCATCGCTCTCCTGGCGGCGCTGCTGGGATTACATGGCATTGCGACCGGCGCGGCGGGTCTCGCGTGCGCCACCTTTGTCGTCGTTTTCCTCGCGGACAGCGCCTTCGTCCTCTGGCAAGTGTTCGACCGCAAGGGGTCGACGCCTCACGTGTAGAACGGGACGAGGTGAGGGTGCCGCATCATGGGGCCCCCCCGTGCTCATGGGCATGACCACACTTGGGGCAGGGTGCGGCGTGACTGGATTCTTGGTAGGCGTCAAAGTCTGGTGAGGGAGGCGGGATTCTATTGGAGTGCTTTCAAGCAGCCGGTCAAGGGGCCTCCTTCTGACGCCCGGAGGGACCGGGCTTCTTGTGGCATGTCCGAGTCGTCCGCCTCGTCCACATGTTCGTCAACAGCTCCTCGCGCGTGTAGTCACCACGAGTCCGTGCGGAACGGCGACGCGGGCAGCCCTTCCTTGTTCGTCAGGTTGCAGTCCGGGTTGTCCGTCCATCCGTAGCGCACGGCCGCGGGCCAGCGCACCTCGGGACTCGAGACGAGCACGGTGTCTCCGTTAATCTCCGCGTCGGCGTCCACGAACATCCTGAAATCCCCGGAGATGCGGAAGCCGCGCAGTTTGCCGTCGGCTTTAAGCCCGCTGCCGACATTCTTAAAGAGGATGCGGACGCGGTCGGACTCGACCCGCATCGAGTGGAATTCGGGCCCGCTGTAGACCAGGTTCCTGCCGTAGACCCGGGCCTGGGCCCAGAGGGCCAGACGCAGGCCGACGTCCTCCTTGTTGCGGGGCCGAATGCTGTCCGATTCCCCCAGATCGATGGCGACGGCCATGCCGGTGTTCGGCGTCGACAGGGTCCGGCGCTGCGATTCGCGGAATTTGGCCCACATCGAAGTATCGTCCGCATCCGAACGGACGCCATAGCTTGCCAGCTGCACATAGCCGAAGGGGAAGTCGCCCTGGCCCCAGTCCTCGCGCCACCCCTGGATCAGCGCGGGGAACACGGATTCGTACGTTGAGAATCGGTAAAGCTCGGTCTCGCCCTGGTAATAGATCGCGCCCCGGATCGCATAGGGAATCATCGGCGCGATGCGCGCATTGTACTGGTCGCAGATGGGGTTCGGCTTGGCCGGCCTGGGAGGTAGCGGCGGGACCGGGGTTCCGTTCTTCCGAGCCTCCTCCGCTCTGCGGACACTTCCCTGGTACATCAGCAGGGCGAACTCATAGTTCTCCAGCTGCATGCCGTAAAGAGCGGCGATGCCCCGGCCGCCGCGGGAGCTCCGCAGCGCGCGTTTCGACATCCACTGGTGGGCCTGGGAATCGTCGGCGGCCGCCTGGAGGACGCCCACGGGAACCTTGAGCACGCGCTGGACCTCCCGGGCGAAATAGTAGGCCACCGCCGAGAATTCCGCGGCCGCCTCGGAACGCGCCGATTTCCACGATCCGCCCAGGTCCGTGCTGGGATCGTCTGCGGATCCCTTCGGCGCCAGGAAGAAGCGCACCTGGGCGATCGCGTTCTCGTCCGACTGTGTCTGGGAAATCTTCGAGTCCTTGAGCGGGAATTCCATATTGGATCCGCCCGCTGCAACCCAGACCTCTCCGACCAGCACGTCCCGAAAGGTCACCGACTCCGGACCCGAGACGTTCAGTTCATGCGGGCCGCCGGAGGAGAGCGGTTCGAGGCGGACCGACCAGCGGCCGTCGGCCCCCGTCCTGGTCGTCTTCGTCTGACCCGCGATCGCGACGCTGATCTGGTCGCCGGGCTGGGCGCTACCCCAGACCGGGCAAGCCCGGTCTCGCTGCAGGACCATGCCGTCGCCGAAGAGTCCATGGACGCGAAGCCCGGCGCGGGGCTCGCGGGCAGCTCCGCTGCTTGCCGCGACGAGAAGAATCAGAAGGGCGATGCCCCGCGCCTGCATGAAAATGAGTCTAGCATATGGGGGTTCGCGAGGGCCGTCGATCGTAAGCTGCTCACTTCCACGTCTGTGGGAAAGAATCATCCCGGATGGCCTCGGTGGCTTTTTCTGCTCAAGTGCTCCGCTTGCGTCGAATGTGCTGAAACTGGCCGCAGCGCGGGATTAGGCCCCATATTCGATCAGGACCGAAGGTGGGATCCTACCTGTGGTCTACCGTACAGACACGATCAATCCATAGATAGGCTGCCCATATAAGCCTCTGGAAGTCCGTCGTCCCAAAATGTCCATGAAGTGGCCTTCGTGCGGGCATGGTGATTAGGCGGATAGGGACCACTCAACAGAGTGGCGGAATCTCCAGGTGGTCTCCCTCCTGGAGCTTCTTGGCCGTTTCCTTTAGTTCCCGTTCTCAAGGCGACCCGGGCCAGAGGCCGTGGGGTCCCGCCCATTCGGGCCCTAGCCGGTCGCACGATGGGCAGCAGACCCCACGGCCGTTACAGCACATCTGCGAGGTGCCAAACCAGGTGCGCCTGGAGTGTAAGCAATTCACAATTTGAATGCGAGTAAAGCGATCGGCTGCCTCATGATCCTGCGGACATTCGCAGATGGCAGAAAATGCGTGTATTAGGCATCGGGAAGATCCAGTTCAGGAGCGGAATCCCCTAGGACTTGGAATTCTTCGAAGGCTTGGACTTGCCCGACGTGTTGACGGCGGCCGCTTGGCGAACGAGTGCCTTGAAGGCGGACCCGTCAACCTCCTCCCCCTCGTGAAGGTCGATCGCGCGGCGCGCGTTTCCGTCGAGACTCGAGTTGAAGAGACGGGCGGGATCCTTTAGAGAGGCGCCCTTCATGAAGGTGAGCTTGATGACCTTCTTGTAAGATTCGCCCGTACAGAGGATGCCATCGCGCGACCACACCGGAGTGCCCATCCACTTCCACTCCTCGACGACGTCCGGAACCGCCTCCTTGATGAGCTGGCGCATTCTGCTGAGGGTGTCACCGCGCCAGTCCCCGAGTTCGGCGATTCTGTTTGAGATGAGCTCCGATGCCGATCGGCCTGGGCTCGCGCTCGACGTTGCCACGCTTTCATTAAAAGGTCCAGGCGGACCTTTTTCAAGTCGGTGGAGGGCATCCGGAGCTCGGAGAGGACGCTATCGATCAGCGGCCTTCTTGCCGACCCCCGTTACGGGAGTCAGCTCCAGCTTGTTGATCTGATAGGACACCCAAGACGACAGGTACAGCGCCTTGAGGTCCGTTACCGCGCTGTACACGTAGGCATAGATGGTGGTTTTGACTTTGTTCATGTCCCCAGACCACTTCACGACGGATTTGCCATCGAGGGTGATCGTGATGCCGGTACGCCGCACGGAGTAGACGATCGTTCGAGGCTTGTTGGCTTCGAAGACCCGGGTCTTATAGGCGGTCGAATGAGTCCAAGGCTCTGCGCCATCAATGGAGTTCAGGTAGATTCCCCCGGCCCACCCATCCAAGGTCACCGTGAACTGTCCGGCCAAACCCACGAGCCCGACGTCGAGAGCCTGCGCTCCGGAGTCCGTCTCGCCTTTCCATTCCACCACCATCTTGAGATCGTATTCGGCTGGTGGAATGTACGGGATCCTGAGCGCCGAGGCGGACACGGGCTTGGCTTTCGCGGGAGAAAGGATCTTGGCGCCGTCCTTCTTCCAGACTCCGGTATAGACGTCCTTCTTGATGTCGACCAATCCCAGAAGATCCACGGGAGCGTTGGTGTTCGTCCCGGGAGCGGGGGCATCCAGCCGCTTTTCGATCTTGGCCCGGACCAGGGGCGGAGCCTCCGGCAGGGCGGCATCATAAAGATTGCGGGCATGGGAAAGGAGCTGACTTCTCCGAAGAGGACTCTTCTCCTTCTCCGCCAGGTCCCACCAGCCGTCCGCGACCGCCGCAAGATCGGCGGATTGCGTGGGGAAGGCGAGTTCTTTCTGCGCGAGGGCCTTCAGCGTTGCATCCGAACTCCTTTCGACGAACCGGAGTCCCAGATCCCACATGCCTTTCACGTAGCACAGGTACTTGCCCATCTCGAGGTTCCCAGGTCCGTCTTCCGGGGAGCGGGCCAGCGTTTCGAGCACTCCCTTCATGCCCTGGAACATGGTCTTGGCGTCCGTCACTTCCTTCGACCGCGTCGTCGTCTTGATGACGAGCGGGGCGTCCCCCGCTTTCTTCGCCAGGGCGATGGCGGAGGTCGCCATCTTGTCCGCTTCGACGTACTGATCCACCCGGACGAGGTCGTCGACGACTTTGAGCATCGATTCCACGAGAGCGACCAGGTCCTCGGGTGTTCGGGCGACCTTGATCGCCGCGGTCAGGGCCGCGCCCTTCAAGGCCAGCGGATCCACGTCGATGAGAATCGCCGCTGCGTCGATCGCTTCCATGGCGGTCGCCGGATCGCACGCCTGAACCGCCGCGTCTTGGGCTTCGCGGCAAAAGACCCAGTAGGCGACGGGATCCTTCCCGCTCTTCGCGGCCTCGTCGAGAAGGGTCCGCGCGAGCGTCTTTCGGTCCGCGGGAGCTTTCTTCGCATACTGCTCTTTGTAGAGGTCTCGGATCTGCTTCTCCGCGTCCTTCTGTTTTGAAGCATCCGGGATCGGCGATCGTTTGGAGACGTCGAGGGCGAGCGGCGCCGCCACTTCCGGGCGCTTCGCGGGGGGCGGGGCCTTCGGGTCCACCGGCTTTTCCCCCGACGGCGGTTTTGGCTTGTCGGCCGTGGCCTCTGCAGGGGTCCCGAAAACCGCAACCTTGCCGTCGTGAATCAGCTTGTTCAGCTGGTTGACCGCTCGGAGGCGATCGGAGGCGGTCTTCTGCATCTCGCCTTGCCCGATTTCCTGAAGGACCAGATACTTGATGCGTGCCTCTTCGAGCTTGAACCCCGCCTCGACAAAGGTGGCGGCTGAACTTTTGGCTCGCGCGTCCTCGTAGTCGGCTTTCGCTGCATCGAAAAGCTTGTCCGCTTTTTCAAGGATCTTGTCCACATCCTGGGGCTCAGGGGAGGTCCAGGGGTGCCCCCAGGAGGGTAGAGCCAGGATCGGGAGCAGCCATCCCAAGGACCGGATGATGAGACGAGAGGAGTGGTGCTGTGCCATTGATCCAAGTATAGGTCTGAAAGGCTGGGGGTTGGGGAGGAATTGCAACCCGGAGATCCCGCCCGCTTAGAAGCAGGAGGGGAGATCCCGGGTGGGTTGGCGGAAGGGGATGGCGTCGGAGTGCTTTGCCTCGGTTCTCGACGGCGGCCGCTCCCCGACACCTGGAAGCGCGGGACTTCGGTCTTCCACTTCCGATGTTCGGGCCTTGGTCCTACGGTTTCGCCAGCGTCACCAGGATGCGATGCTCAGACCAATAACTCTGGTCCGTCGGTGACTGGAGCTTCGAAACAGGTATCTCAACCGGCTGATACCCATCGCCGTCGATTCGAATGATCTTCCAGGGGGTATCCCATTCCGAAAACAGGCTGAAATGCCCTTGAGCATTCGAGGTCAGCGTCCCCTGAGTGGTCACCTCCGGTCCGTTCGCTTGGGCGAAGACGTGGACCCCCGCGCCTTGTACCGCGATTAGGCCTGCCGGCAGACCTCTCCAGATGTCCCCCACGGGCACGACCCGGTAGCCTGAGGTATCACCCTGGATCACCACTCCTTCAACGATCGCGTGGGGACGGCTTGGCTTCGGCCAGGAATCCTCATCTCCCCTCGTGATGGTCAGTGGAATCGAGCAGGGAAGCGACAGCGTATCGAAGGCCAAAGAGAAGGGAAGATCGACCAAGGCGAGCACCAGACCCAATGGAAACTCTTCGGGAGCGATGTGCACCGCATCGATTCGAACCGCTCCGTAGATACGCGGGTGATCGTAGATGGGGCAGCGCTGAATCCCGAGGTTGATCACGGTGCCGCAGCCGGTGAGGCCGAGGAAGAGGAACGCCAAGAGGGGAGTTCGTCGATAGCGCATCTCACCTGCGTCGTTGAGGCTCAAATCCCTGCATCAGGGGGATGGGCGACGACCGGAATTGATCGACTCCTCAAGCTTCCTGGCCCGTTCCAAGAGCGCTCGGCCTTCCGGACTGAGCGACGTTCCGCCGCCTCCATCCCCCCCATGTTTCCGCTCGATCAGGCGCGATCCCCAGGTGCGGTTGATCGCCTGGGCCCACATCCAGGCGGTGCGGTAGTTGATCCCCAGCGAACGTGCTCCTGCCGATAGGGAGCCGGTATGGGCGAGGGTTCGAAGGAAGTCCATTTTCCGGGCATCCAGGAGCCCTTTCTCTCCCACGAAGGAAATCCGCGCTTCCTTGGGCATCCCCACGATCGGCACGACGGCGCTGGCCTTCAAGATGGCGAAAAGTGGGACACCCCGGCGGATGTTCAGCTCCCGGGCGGCCTCCGGAGTCACGACCGCGGTGAGCGGAAATCCCAGGTCCAGCGTCACATAGGCGCCTTCCGGGGCCATCCGGACCCCTCGGGTGTGGCCGGGGAAGACATTCCGTGCGCTGATCTGACCGGGCGGATTTCGGGAAAGAATCACGTCTTCGGGCCGGATGCGGATCTTGAGCGTTTGTCCCTTGGCGATTCCAAACCACCGCCGGGCCGCCAGGCGCGATCGGGCAACGGTGAGCCACGCGTAGGAGCTGGTGGAGTCGCAGGACTCCACGGTGGCGTGGTATTCGTTCGTGATTCCGGACCCGGAGCGAGGGTTAGGGCTCATTTCGGACGCCTATCTTACCGCTCCCGGTACGAATAGCCATAGCCTCCCAAGCGTCTCGGCCCAGAGCCCCCGAGGAGGCGGATGGGACGTGAGGAAGGTCGGCGGGGGGAGTGTCCGCCATCCTCGAAGGATGGATCGCCGGAGATTCCATGCTCACACGATCTTCATTGAGCACTATGATTTCCCGAGGAAAACTCCTCCGGAGGGATCTACTTCTCCTGTTTCGATCTGCGCGGCCAAGTGCTTCAAGGCCTTTGCCAAGCCTGAGAAGTCATTCGAGGGGATCGTCGCAGAGCTTACGTAGACGACACCGGGGACGTCGAGACCTTCCTTCAGGAGCTCTGCGATGGGAGCGGGCACCGTCGCGCTGTCATAAGTCACGAATAAACGCCTCTCTGCTAAGGCCAGCTTAAGGAGATCCTCGTCCTCGGCACTCATCAGCGGGGAGCCGCCGATCGCGCGGGCATCGAGCCCTCCCTTGGAGAGAAGTTGTGCGACGAGAGGGCTGATGTGCGCATCCAGAAGGAACGCAGGCCGCATGAGTCTAGACCCGAATGTCCTTCACTCCGTGAAGATTCTGACCCCAGAAGCCGGGCGGCTCCTCTCGGGGAAAGTGTTTGGCATACGCCGCGGCGACGTTCACCTGGGAGGCCTTCAAATGGGGGTAGTTCTTGACCACGTCGTTGATTTCCCGCTTGTGATCGAGCCAGACGTGATAGAGCTCCCACACCATCATTCCGGTACCCGTGACGAAGGGCTGCCGGCCGCTCGCCGTGAAGCGGAATGAGACGCCGGGGAACCTCTCCATCCGGAGAGCTTCGTCCAGGAGTTGAGCCGCCGCGGCGCTGGTCGAAATGCGCCGACGCTCCGCGAAACGCCGGAGTTCCTCCGAGACGTCTTGAGGAAGGCGAGCATTGAAGTGGACCGTTTTCCTGGGACTGCGGTCACGCTTCTGGATCATTCCTGCACCTCGAACATCCTAATCACATTGTAATACAAACAGCTACGAAAGCGACGATAAAGGAACACGGTCAATACAGGGAAGAACACCTCCGATGAGAAAACAATATGACCTATCCCAGCAGACGTGGAGGCGAAATCCCTACGTCAAACCCCTGAAGAAGTCGATGCCCCTCCGCCTGGATGAAGACCTCATTCAGTACTTCAAGGAACTGGGCAAGGACATCGGGATCCCCTATCAGCGCCTGATCAACATGGTCCTCCGGGAATGCGCGACGTCTCGGCGAAAAGCGGTGGCTCGCTGAATCTGGGGATCGTAGGGATCTTTAGGAACGGTGAGGGCGATCCCTCTGTAGGGGGTCGGCGGCCCCGTGAACCCCGTCGGCCAGGTCCGCTTCAGCTTTTCAATGGACTCCTGCGCGTGGCCCTCGAGTGGTTGTTGAAATGACGTGGCGCGGGCGGTGATAGGGCTAAGGAGCCTCGTCAGCAAACGGACGAGACCGAACCCGGCTATATTCGGCCATAGAATGCGAGGCGCTCCGCGCCTTAAACGGCGAGTTCCTGCTGAGCTCGATCCTAGACAAATGTAGGATGTTCTATGGAGGTCGTGATATGGCGACGAAGAAAGGCGAGATTCAGATTTCAGCCGTGGTATCCCGATCGACAAAGGACATGCTCGACGCCATGGTGAAATCTCGCGGTCTCAAGAAAGGATTCCTGGTGGAGGAAGCCCTGCGGCATCACTTGCAGGCTCTTCAGGAGCTTCCGGATGACGTGATCATTCCCTCCCGGATCGTGTTGACCAAGGCGTCGTTCGAAAGAGTGATCCGGGAAATCGAAAAGCCTTCCGGGCCCACTCCCGCCCTTCGGAAGCTGATGTCGAAGCATCGTGTATTTTAGGGCACCCCGAGCGGATGACGACCGGAGTCCGTTTCGTTCCGGTGACCCGGAACTGGATCGATTCTTCCTGAAGTACGCCAGGCAGAATCAGTTTCGTCACCACATCGGGACGACTTATGTTGCTGTCGAAAGGGGACGGGTCGTTGGATTTGCGGCCATTGCCCCGGGTCAGCTTGAATCGGAGAGCCTTTCGCCCCCAGTGGGCCGCGGGTTGCCAAAGTACCCACTCCCGATCCTCCGGTTGGCCAGGTTGGCCGTTGACGATTCCTATCGTGGCCAAGGAGTCGGCAAAGAGCTTCTCTGTGCCGTGTTTGAATTGGCCTTGGCGATGTCAGGTAAATATGGCTGTCTTGGCGTTCTTGTCGATGCGAAGCCTGATGCTGTCAAGTTCTACTCCCACTTTGGATTCATGGCGATCATCGCGGCAGGCGGCACGATGCATACTGCGCCAAGCCCAGTTCCGATGTTCCTCTCCGTCCCCAAGCTGAAGCGTGGGTAGTTCAGCAGTCTCCAGCTAACCCCGACGCTCGCTCCGATCGGGATAGATTCCAGGAGTGGCTGGAGAACCTGCATGAACGTCCTTTGCCCGGCAAACACCACTCCTAAACTGCTCTGTGCATTATCCTGACGCCGGCGGCTCCGTGAATCCCGTCTTCCAGGTGCGCTTCAGCTTTTCGATCGACTCCGGCGCGTGGCCCTCGAAGTGGTTGTTGAAGTTATGTGCCGCGTCGGATTATGTGGCCGGAGAGCCTCGTGAAGGGGAGTCCATCCAGAATCTGCCTTGATTCGGCCACATAATTCCAAGAGCTTCAAGCCCCCGACTTCTTCAGAACGCCCCTCTTAGACTCGATTCTCCAAGTCTAATCAATGCATTTTGGGATTGCTTGACAGTGACGATTTCAGTACTTCCGGTAGGTTCGGATCGAGGACTGGCAAGCGGATTGAAATAATCCCTTGGAACAGGTAAAGTCGAAGTATGAGCAAGGATGAGATCCTCAAGCTGATCGAGCGACTCCCAGACAACGCCACCGAGGCGGATGTCATGGAGGATCTCTACTTCCGCCTTCAAGTCGGCAAAGGCCTGAAGGACGCTGCTGAAGGTCGCGTCATCACTCATGCCCAACTCAAAGACCGGATCGCTCAGTGGCGCAAATCCGCTGGACACTGACTTCTGCGGAAGACGTCCGCCTCCTCGAAGAATGGATCGCCAGAGATTCCATGCTCAACGCAGTCGATTTCACTGACCGGCTCATTGGATCGGTTGAGAAGTTGGAAAGCTCGCCCCTCCTCGGCCGAATCGTGCCTGAATTCAACCAGGACCGGCTTCGCGAGCTCATCTTCAGAGGTTACCGGGTCGTCTACTCCGTCGAAGTGTCATCCGTGACTATTCTCCGAGTGGTTCACGGAGCTCGTGACATGAGACGGCTTGCCGATCGCGAACCCTGGTCTTTCGAATAGCTGTTTGGCTCCAGAAAAAGGTAGGCGCCCCGGCCGCCGGATCTGAAGGAATGATGAGGACGATCCCTCTTTAGGGGGGCGGCGGTTCCGTGAATCCCGTCTTCCAGGTGCGCTTGAGCTTCTCGATGGATTCCGGCGCGTGGCCCTCGAAGTGGTTGTTGAAGTACATGCTGACGTCCTGTTCCTGGCTCAGGAATCTCTCGAGGATGGGAATCCATTCAGCGGTCTGGGCCGACCGATCGATCACGATCTTGTCCCATGTTTTCGTCAGGGCGTCAATCCGGTCGCGCTCCCCCAGCATGCGGATATAAAGATCCTTCCCGGTCTTGAGGGCCTCGACCCACTTTTCCCAGAGCTGGGCGGGTCGGGGCATCCACTGCTGGTCCTGGAGGGCCAGGATGAGGCGGCGCTCCCGGAGGAAGTCGAGCAGGTCCTTCCCGATCCACTTCGGATTGCGCGTTTCGACGACAAGCGGGCAGGGGGGCTTCGCCTTCTCGGTGAAGGCGCCCAGGCGGGCCAGAAACTCCTTCAAGCTCGGGATCGGGCTCTTCAGGTTCCAGTACGGGAACTGGAGGACGAGATAGGCCAGCTTGGGACCCAGGGGCGCGATATTTCGAACGAAGGCTTCCCAGTCTGCCTCCGCGCCGACCAGGGCCTTCTTGTGCGTGATGTCGCTCGGGACCTTGAGCGAGAAGCGAAACGGCGCCGGAGTCACACCCGCCCAGCGCTGACACATCGACAGGCTGGGCGCCCGGTAGTAGGTGGAGTCCACCTCCACCGTCGCATAGCGGGTCGCATAGTAGGGGAGCATGTCGGCCGGCTTCGACCCCGGCGGGTAGAAGGGACCGATCCAGGACTCCTCCGAGAAGCTCGACGTTCCCAGGTGCAGGTTGGGCGGAAGGTCCCTCACGGAGATAGTGTAGCACCGTCGCTGGCGGTCGAGGAGGGGGCCGGCGACGAGCCTGCGGATACCGCCCTCCCTTCCAGCCGCTTCACCTGGTCCTCCAGTTCGGCGATCCGTTTCAGATGGAGCACGTCGCGGGCCGCCATGGGGTTCCGGCATTTCGGGCAGCTGGTTCCGAAGCGCTCGAGGATGCACGCGTAGCGCGAGAGCAGGATCCCGCACGTGGCGCATCCGACGAGCTCCCTCGCGTGACGGATATCCTCCTGGTCCCTCAAGGCCGCCACGATCGCCGTCTCGATGAAGCCGATCGAGGAGGCTTTCTCGAGCCGGAACCGGTCGACAATCTGGTGGGCGAAGAAGACGGCTCCCTTGGGAATCGGTCCTGAGTTGTTCGACATGACGTCCTCCTAATCGTCCAGGGAGGATAGCCGGGGCATGTGACCTATGGTGTCGCACTCGAAGCAGGATTCGCGAACGAGAGGCAGTCCGGCGGCCTGACCCCCCGGGAGAGTCCCCTGCGCCCGAAAGGGGCCCAGCCAAGAGAAGGCGCACGTCGGCGTGAACTCGAGAGGGAAGGGGCCCTGCTGTCGTCTCCGCGGGCCGTCCGGCGTCCCTCAGAATTGGATGGAGGCGGCGCCGTTCGTGATCGAGTAGTTGGTCCCGGTGAGGGCCGGGTTGGCGGCGCCCGTCGCATAGTTCCCGGAGGAATCGGCTCCCTGGACCGATGCGTTCCAGGTATTGCCCGCGGCCGGGATCGAGGAGGCCGTGGTGTTGTTCGCCAAGCCTTCCACGGTATTCGTCTGGATCGTGTTGCCCCCCGGGGTGGCGACATCGCCCAGGTTGGGAACGCTGGTGTCCTGGGCCAGGATGCCGTCGGTGGTGTTCGAGGTGATCGTGTTCTGCCGCAGGATGGGTGCGGAGTTGTCGAACGTGACCACCCCGGCTCCGCCGCTCAGGGTGATGAGGCAGGAGGAGATGCTCGGGGAGGCGGACTGGAAGATCTCCAGACCGGAAGCGCCGCACCCCGTCAGCGTGGAAGAGCCGAGACTTCCGGAGTTTCCATCGAAGACCACGCCCACGCCCGTCGCGCCAGACGCCGTGATTTTCACTCCGCTCAGCGACGTTCCCGACCCCAAGACGACGCCGGCGGTGATCACGGTGCCCATGTGAGTGCCGCCTTGGATGGTGTAATTCCCCGCCCCGACAATCGCGGTCGTGGAACCCTTCGTCGAAGGATCGCCCACCACCGCGACTCCGGGCTTCAGGAGGATCGGAAAGACCTCGCCGCTGGAGGCGCTGTAGGTGCCCGTCGCCAGGATGATGGAATCCCCCGGAATCGCGAACTGAAGCGCGAACCCGATCGTCTGGAGGGGGTACCCGGGCGAGCCGTTTCCGAACGCGTTGCTGCCGAAGACCGGATCGACGTAGAAGGCCAGGGGGCCGTTATAGGAATTGTTGTTGCGATTGTCATAGCAGGCGGGGAGCACGAAGCCGAAGGCCAGCAGCAGGCTGGCCCGAACCACCGATCGCAGGTTCGTCATGGTTGCTTACTCCTCCTATGGTGCGAGAGCCCGTTTTGATTAACCTTTTCTGACCACATCCACCGGCGTCGGAGCCCGGAGAGGCCCCTTCTGCCCAGGACTCTCCAGGCCTCGGTCCCCACCACCCGAACGCTCTTATAATATACGACACAACCCAGGGCTCATAACCCCTCCGGTGCCTAGTCCCGGGAGACCGTTCCGGAAATCCCGAATCACGGGCCGCGTAGAGAACTCCAAAATAGTATCATATCGACTATCCAACGCTATGATGGCGCCCGTTATCGGGAGCGACCATGGTGGCGAAAGGAGAAGGGATGCCTAGAAGCAGGAGTGGCCTGGGGGCTTGGGTCCTGGTGGGAGTGGTGCTGGTGGCGTCGGGGGCGGGCCGCTCCGCGGTCGCCCAGGATCTCGGGATCCGAGGGGGCTGGTCCGAAGAGGCCCTCGGACTTCCGTCGGGCTTCGAGGCCCCGGTGGGCTTCTCAGAGCCGGGTGACCGGAAGGAGCCGGAGATCAGCAGCACCTTCCTGGACGTCTCCGGCGCGTCCCCGACGGGTCCGAGCCTGGCCGGTCTCCCGACCTCCCTCCAGCTCCGTGCCGGGGAGATCGTCGAAGACGGTGCGCAGGAGGCCCATGGGGAGAAGCATGCCGAACTGAGCGACCTGACGCTGCTCAACTTCTTCACGGAAGGTTGGTCGGATCCCTGGGCCCATCGGCACCGGAAGACCCCGGACATGGCGCTCCTTCGAGTCACGACCAACTTCCTCGAGCGCGAATTTCGGTTCGACTACCAGGGCACCCATCACGTGGACCGGAACAAGAAGGTTCAGAGAACGGACTTCGTCGACGGACTGATCGCCTACGGCCTGGACCGCCGGCTGATGATCGAGGTCATCGCGAATTACCAGTGGAACCACCATGACCGCTCGCTCATCGTCGATGGACCCGGAGCCGCGATCCTGGCCCGCTTCCAACTCGTCGATACCGAGGAATCCTCGTATGCCTTCCAGTTCCGGGCGTCGGCTCCCAACAAGAGCATCGGACAAACGGCATCGACGCTCAGTCCCACCCTGACCGGCTGGCAGGACCTGGACGCGGCCATTGGGCTGGATCGGGTCGGCGTGTACTACTCCGTCACCTGGGACAATCTCCACGGTCCGGTCGCGGATGGCACCCGGACGAACTCCCTGGGATACGACCTCACCCTGGCGAAGACGTGGACGGATCCCAAAACTCCCGGAATGGGCAATTTCACCACCTTCCTGGAATTGTTTGCGACGACGGATCTGGATGGACAGACGACCCATCACACCGCGCTGTCGCTCACTCCGGGATTCCGGTTCTGGTTCGTGCCCGAGAATTCGCTGACCTTGGGGGTCGACTTCCCGGTCAGCTATCCCCATCCGTACAGCGAAGTCTTCCGCGTCACCTACATCCTGAATTTCTGATTCCCGGGGATCCTCGATCGCCGGCGTGGGCTGAAGGGGGGCCGGGCACCTTGCCCGGCCGCCCCCATCCTTCGGGGAGCCAGGCTCTGGGGCGATGCCCGGGCGACGAGGGGGCCCCCCTCGAGGGCTTCGTCTCGACCGCGACCGCACGTTCCCCCCTCCCGAACGAGGCGACGAGCGATACGGGGCCAAGCGCGGCCCGGCGCCCCCGCTTCCGCTTCGGTAGAGCCGGTCCCTGAGGGCCTCCCGTCGGTGACCGGGTCTTCGACGCTCGTCGCTCCTGATCGCATCGCGTCGCTGACCGAATTCGCGGGCTAGATGGGATGTCCCCGGGCTCCAGCTTCCCAATTCCGACTTTTCACGCGGCTTTGGTCGATTTCTTGCAGGCTTTTCAATCGGCATTCCCTTGCTCCAGTGAGGGGCGAGCGCGTGTGGCCCGCCCGGAAGAGACCGAACGAACGGAGGAAGCGATGAACTCACGGAAGATCGCGGGGTGGAGCTGGGGAGCCCTGGTGTTCGGGGCCGTGGTTATCGGCGGCGCCTTGGACGCCGGCGCGCAGGACCGGACGGCCGCGTTTCTCGAGCAGACGAAGACGACGGCCTCCCAGGGATGGGGCCTGATCTCCACCATCGGGAGCGTCGTGATCGGCGGCGGGGCGCTGATCGGCCTGGCCGCGGGGATGTACCAGGGCAAGTGGGGTCACGCGGCGATCAGCTTCGTCGCCGGAGCGGCGGGGCTGCTCACGCTTTGGGGCTTCGGGAAGGCGCTGGGGTTCTAGAGGGGCGACCGGAGCGATCGAAGGAGGCGACGATGGACACGACGAGACAGAACAAGCGCTGGGCCTGGGGGATGCTCCTCCTGGCCCTCGGGGCGGCCGATGCGGGATCCGTATGGTCCCTCGGGGCCGGCGGCGATTGCTCCTCGTGTCACGCGGCGGGATCCCTGTTCCCGGAGAACGTCCTGGCGGGGGCGGGAGTCGCCGCCTACTCCGGGCTTCTCGCCGCGGCCGCGGTTCTCGGTCCGACGCTTCTCGTTTCCTCGGGAATCCTGATCGCGGCGGGGGTGCATGTCGGGCTCGTGGTCTGGCTCCTCCATCTCAGGATCCTTTGTCCTCCCTGCCTCCTCGTGGCCGCCGCGGCGGCGGTCGCCGCCGGGTCGCTCCTCGCCTGCGACCGGTCGAATACGCTCCGAGCGAGCCTCCTGATTCCGGGAGCCGCGCTGCTCCTGGAGACGTGGGCGGTGCTCCGCGGAGAACTGCCGCCGGACGCGGGCGGCAGCCGGGGCGACCTCGTCCGAGTCGCCGGCGAGGCGTTCTCCCAGCCGGCCGTCCCGCCCGGAACCGTGCGGATGCTCGCCTACACCCGGTCGGACTGCGGCTACTGCGTCGAGCTCGAACGCGAGGTCCTCCCCGCACTGGTGCGCGATTACGGAAGCCGTCTCCAGATCGAGCGCCGCCCGGCGGACGACCTTCCGGGGATTCCGACACCGACCCTCATCCTCACGGGCGGGGAGAAGCGGCGGCTCTTCCCCGGCCTTCCAAGCAGCTCGGATCTTCGCACGGCCATCGACTCGTTGTTGGGAGACGACCATGGTGTCCAGACCCTGCTTAAGAACCCTCGATAAGCCAATCGTCGCCCTCTGGGGCCTCGAGCCGGTGGACCTCTTCGCCGTCGTCGGGGTCGTGGCGGTGCTCATGGTCCTGTCGAACATCGGGATCGGACTCGTGGGAGGACTGCTCGCCTGCCTGGGGCTGAAGGCCCTGAAGGCGGGAAAGCCGAGGGGCTACGTCTTCGGCCTCTTCTACCGAAGCGGGTTGCTCCGGATCTGCCCGGAGTCGCTTCGGCCGCCGTACCTTGTCATCCCGCCCGGGCCGGGCTCGCGGACGCTGCGCTTGTCGCCGGCGCCGGGCCCCGACGATGACCTCACCCCGGAAGGGCGCTACTTCAGGGGACGAAAGGAGTACCTGACTTGAAGGCCGAGAGCGGCACGTTCCTTCCCATCCCCACCGGCGAGATCCCGCCCCCGGTCCTCGACGGGTCTCCGGAGCCGGCGGAATCCGAGACGCCGATGCCGAGGGTGCTCCTGCAGAGCGTCGGGAGCGCTCGGGCCGCGCAACGCGTGGTGCTCCAGGCGGCCCTCTTTGCCGCGCTGGCGGCTCTTGAGCTTGCCCTGTTCCTGCACATTTCGCCTCAGGAGCCCCTGGTCGTCTACCAGGAGCTTCCCAGGGCCGTGCTCGTGGAGGTCCGGCAATGATGAACTTCGACGTCCCCAAGACTCCCGTCGGGATCGCGTATGTCCTGTCGCTGGCAGGCGCGGTGCTGGCGACGGTCGTCATGGGAGGAGCCCTATGGGCGAAAGCCTCGGCCCGACCGGCGGTCTACCTGGTCACCGGCAACGACGACCCCAAGGTCGTGACCCCGGGCGTCATCCCCGACGCGCTGGCGCGCGACTACGCGAGGGATTTCTTCGCGACGCTCGAGACCTACGTCCCCGCGACGGTGGACAAGAATCTCGCCTTCCTGCAGACCCGGATCGCCCCCCCGGCGTACCACGAGTTCGAACGCTTTGCGGCGAACCTGAAGAAGCTCGTCAAGGAATCGAAGCAGACGAGCCAGCTCTTCGTGGCCGACCCTTCGGCGACGTCGGTGCTTCGGGACGGGAAGCGGGTGGAGGTGATTTTCAGGGCGGTCCGCCGGATCTACGTCGAGCACGCCCTCCTTCAGGAGGCCGCGGCCGTCTACCGGCTGGCGATCGTACCCGGAGAGCCGACTCGGGAAAATCCGACCGGGCTGGTCGTCGCGGGCTTCTCCTTCAAGGTCGACCCCCCGAAGGCGGAGTCCCCGGAGCGTTCGCATGAAAAGTAATGGACGGTCCCAGGGGATCCGGGCTTGGGGCCGGCACCTCTCGCGAGGGGCGGTTCCCGTGCTGCTCGCGGCGGCGCTTTTCGCCCTGCTCCCCCGGGAGTCCCGCTCTCGGGAGCCTGAACTCGCCTCCGGGCCGGACGGCGACATCGCCAAGCCTTGCGGGGAATGGCATCGGGGAGCCGGAGTCAGCGCTCCGCTCGACCTCGCGTCGGTGAAACGGGCCTACGCGGCGCTCCGGGATCGGGTCGCGACGTCCCTCGACCGCCTGAAGGAGGAGGCCTCGTTCGGTCTCGACGGTCCTTTCGACACGGGGCTGCCGGCGTGCACGGGCGAAGCGATCCGGACCGAGCGCCTCTCCGAGGCGAACGCCGGCGGGCTCCGGGGGAAGCGGCTCTACTTCGTAGCGGTCCCGGATTCGGCCCGCCTCGCGCTTCCTCCCGACGTGGCGCGGGATCCCCGCGCCCTGGTGCTCGTGGTCCGGGCACGCTCCTTGAGGGATCTTCCGGACCTGGCCCGCGCGGCCGGACGTCCGATCAGTCTCGGAAGCGCCGGCCTGGCCAAGGCGCTCGGCGTTCGGTGCGCGAATACCTGGCTCCAGGTTTCGGAGAAAGGAGACACGCTTGAGCTTCACGAAACTCGCTAGGGCGGTTCTGGCGCTGGTCTTCGCCGGGCTCTCCCTGGCGGCCCAGTCCACCGGGAAGGGGAAGGGCGTGGGCGACCTTCCGTACGAGGGGAAGGAGTCGCTGACGAGCACGCTGGGACGCATGGATGTCCTCCTCATCCTCCGCTCGTGGCGCGCGAAAGGGATCCTCGCCTGCACGCATGGGGTCGACGTCCGGGTCTGTCTCTGGGTCGAGAACGCCTACCCTTCGGGGATCCTGGAAGTGGTCCGGCAGCCATACAAGAGTCAACTCGCGGAGATGAAAGGATTCCTGAAGGGTCTCGAACCGCTCGAGACCGGCCCGGGCTTCGGCTCGTCGAGCCACAGCCCCGTGGCGGGGGACGGGACCGCCAACCACTTCGCGGAGGCCCGGGTCTACACCTTCGTCCCGGACGTCGGCCTGTCGAACAGCGACATCCCGCTCGCCATCCCGAGCGCCGCGCGCTTTCAGCCCGACTACGTCAGTGAATTGGACTCCCTCGGGTGGCGCAGTCCGCTCGTCGATTCCCTCACCTGTCCGGAAGCGGCTCTCGCCCGCGTGAAATCCTGCGGCGGAGCCCCCGATCCGGTCACCTGCGCGGGGACCTGGGGGAGCTACTATCCGCGTATCGGCTTCCTCAACCATCCGAGCCCGGCGCTCGCGGCGGCGCTGCAAGCCCTTCGGGCGGGTCGGGCCGCGTCGCGCCCTCTGGGACGTGCGGTCCTCGCGACCTACGACTATGAGCCGCGCACCGGCCACTATCTCCAGATGATCGAGCCGGTGGCGAAACTGGGGATGTCGATCGGGTCTCCCTTCCCGGAGCTCATGGATCTCGGGGCGGGGAGCACCTTCGGGAACTATCTGTTCGTCCACTTCGGCATCTTCGACGGATGCTCGGGATGCCTGCCCGTCCGCCTCGTCGAAGCGCGTCCGCCCTTCTAGGAGGAGCGATCCATGCTGAAGACCCTGGGGAAGTTCCTCTCGAGGTGGGGGGAAGAGGCCGCCGATTCGTCCAGCGAGGGGTTCGGCGATGCCCGGATGCCGCTCGCGCAGGGATTGGAGCTCCTCCGGGGGAGCGCCGAACGGCGAAACTTTGTCCAGGGAATCCGGGACTCGCTCGCGTCGATGAGCCGAGAGGAGAAGGACGACTTGGTCGACCGGGTCCTGGCACGCGTCGCGCTCTTCGTCTACGACCTGCCGGTCTCGGAGCTCCCCTCCCGCGCTGGACCCTTCGGCCTACTCAACCAGCTGCTCGAGGTCGCGTCCCGCACGGCGAAGGAACTCTCCGGGCCCGGATTCCTGGTGTCCCCGGAGCCGTCCATCCATCACCGGGAAGCTCCACGCTGGATCTACGCGGGACTGATCGCCGCCATCGCCCACGGTCTCCGGAGACTCCCGGGGGTCCTCGTGACCCCGCCGGGCGGCTCGGAGTCCTGGGACCCCCGGCGGGAACCGCTTCGTCGGTTTTGCGAGCGCCATGGCTTGACCGAGTCGGGGCCGGCGCTCCGGCAGCCCCCCGCCGCCCCTGGGGAAAGCCCCCCGGAGGGGACGGTCGAGGCCCTCCTGTCCGTGGTGCTCACCCCCGAGGTGGGAGGCTTCCTTGGACTCCGACTCCCGTGGGTGCTTCGCGCTCTCTCGATTCCGTTGGAACAAGCCGCGGAGCGTCCCGGGGACCTGCCGGAGCCCGCCTGGGAGCTGCGGCGGCTGGTTCGGCGCCTCGACCCGGCCCGCTGGCTCGTGCCGCGTCCGGGGGCTCCCCCGGCTCCCGCCTCCTTAGAGCCCACGCCCGGAGGCGACGCGCCCCCTGCGGAAGACTCCACGATCGACGTCGAATCGACGAGGGAGCGGTGGCGGAAAGGCAAGAAGGCCCTGAT
>Ga0070731_10000696_pt1 | contig 41277 bp, 35 predicted proteins | sample Coa_R1_2_FD_66448 | JGI IMG/M metagenome (GOLD analysis project Ga0070731, IMG submission 66448) | Surface soil microbial communities from Centralia Pennsylvania, which are recovering from an underground coalmine fire - Coalmine... | ecosystem: Environmental > Terrestrial > Soil > Unclassified ...
CGTTTATGCCGATGGCGACGCTGTTGGCGTCCCCTGGAACCGTCCCGAGATCCTGCATGCCCGTCTCGCGAGTCCACAGGAAGGCGTGAAAGTTGGCATCTCCCTTGAGGTCTGACGACCCGACTACCTGGCCGCGGTTGTTGAGGTCCAGCGCCTGATTTCCGTTGAATGGGGTTGGTCCGAGTCCCGTCCCACCGAGGGTGCCGAGGTCGGTGGTTTTGCCGTCCTCCCAAAGTAGGGCGTGAAGAGGCTGGAGGTAGGTCTCAAAAATGTAGTTAAAGGCAGCGGCGCACGCGCCAGACGCACCGGCCACCTGGCCGAGATCGTTGATGGCGTTAGCGCTTCCATCCGGGTTGCCGGGATCGGTGGAAAGTTCCCGGGGGTGTCCGTTTATCCAGACCACGGGTTTGAACCGGAGTTTTTGTGGACTGCCGGATAGGCATGTGGAGTCCGGCGTGTCCTTCTCCGCCGTTCCGGCGACTGCGCCCCAAATGTTGATCTTGAAGGCCCAGCCGTTGTTGCCTCCCAGAGTGGGAAGCGCGTGCATGACGCCGTTTTGCCACACGAACGGAACACAGGTAGTGCCGGAAGACGAAAGACCAAGCGCCGCGAAACCGCAAAAGTCCTCGCCGTTAGGATCCGGAGTGGTGGTTTGGGCCTCACCCACAACCTGCCCCCAGCGGTTGACGCCGAATGCCTGGCTGTTCTGTCCTTGGAGTCCCGGCGTGCTTATATCCACCATGCGGCCCTTGTACCAGAACACGGCATGCAGCGTGTTGCCGATCTGCGCGCCCCCGCTGACCAGGCTGTTGTCAGTGATGGCGAACGGCTGGCCGTTCAGGCCCACTATGCCGAGATCGGTGACCGTATAAGTTGGCGACTGGGCCATGGCAACTGTGCCGAGCAGACTGGCCGCGACAAATGCCGCCCACATCGTTTTCGTTTGTGTGAATCTCACGTTTGTTCCCTCCGTCAGGCAATAAGGAATCGCCGGCGCGAGGTTACAGGCCATCGGGTTTGATGTATCATTAGCAGCGCCGGATTATGACGGTCTGTCCTCAGTGCGGCGCCGAGCTGGAAGCCGGAGACCTTGCAGGCCTGTGCCCGAAGTGTCTGATCCAGGGCGCTTTCGATAGTTCGGTTGGCGCCGACGAATCCGGAACTCAGACCATCCATACAGAGGCGGCCGCGGCCCGCGATGACGACTTCGGCCGGTTTCACATCCTCCGAACTTTAGGCGAAGGCGGCATGGGCACCGTGTACCTGGCCGAACAGCGCGAACCCATTCGCCGCTCAGTAGCCCTCAAAGTAATCAAGCTCGGCATGGACACGGGCCAGGTTCTGGCCCGCTTCGCCAACGAGCGCCAGGCGCTGGCGATGATGGACCACCCGAATATTGCGCGGATCATCGACGCCGGCGCGACGTCCAAAGGCCGGCCTTACTTCGTGATGGAGTACATCGAGGGCGAGCCGATCACGCATTACTGCGACAGCCATCGGTTGACAGTCGGGCAACGGTTGGAGCTGTTTCTGTCCGTGTGCCGCGCCGTTCAGCACGCGCACCAGAAAGGCGTGATCCACCGCGACCTTAAACCGTCGAATGTTCTGGTGATGGAGCGGGATGGCACGGCCGTTCCCAAGGTGATCGATTTCGGCATCGCCAAGGCTACCGACCAGTGGGCGGTGGAGAACACTCTGCTGACGGAGTTCGGCCAGATGGTGGGAACACCGGAGTACGCCAGTCCGGAGCAGGCCGAGGTGATGGCCGGGGATGTCGATGAGACCGCGGATGTGTACGCGCTGGGAGTGCTGTTGTACGAGTTGCTGATCGGCACGGTCCCTTTCGAAGCAGCCAGACTGCGCCGGGCTGGGCTCGCCGAGATGCTGCGCATCATCCGGGAGGAAGAAGCCGCGCCGCTGTCGCGAAAGCTGGCCGCGACGGGCGCAGCGGCGGACGACATCGCCGCGCGCCGCCAGACAGACCCGGCCTCTCTGCGGCGCCTGGTGGATGGCGACCTGAACCGGATCGCTACGAAGGCTTTGGAAAAAGTGCGGACACAGCGATACTCGTCGGTGACCGAGTTGGCAGCCGATATTGAGAGATACATTGAGCATCGACCGGTGCTGGCATCCCCACCGAGCCACCTTTATCGAGCGCGGAAGTTTCTTCGCAGGCACGAGCCCGCCGTTTTCGGAGTAGCCGCCGGGCTCGCGTTCATCGTGTTGAGCGCCGTAACGATCTGGTCGTTCGCGCGCCGCGCCTCTCCGCCGAAACCCACGCCGACAGGCAAGCGCGCGATTGTTCTCGGCGATTTCGCGAATACCACGGGGGACAAGGCATTCGACGGCACGCTTCGCCAGATGGTGGCGGGGGAACTTGGGAAGTCGCCCTACTTCAGCCTGCTTTCGGATGCGCGCATGCGGGACACACTCCGCCTGATGGTCCGGGCTCCGGATGCCAAGCTTACCCCGGATGTTACGTCCGAAATCTGCGAGCGAACCGGGAGTGGCGCGTTCGTGGAGGGCTCGATTACAAGCCTCGGTAGCCAGTACGTATTGGGTTTGCGCGCCAGGAATTGCCGGACCGGAGATCTTCTCGACGAAGAGCAGGCGTCCGCAGCCAGGAAAGAGGAGGTGTTCCAGGCGCTGGGCCAGATGGCAAGCCGGTTCCGGACCCGGGCCGTCGAATCGCTTCCACGCGTGGAAAAGGAGCTCAGTTTGCCGGCGGAGGTAACCACACCCTCACTGGAGGCCTGGAGGTCCTACAGCGCGGCAATGAGGGTACAACAAAGTAGGGCGGGGGAGACCCTTTCACTCCTGAAGCGGGCCATCGAAATCGACCCGAAATTTGCGATGGCTTACGCCTACTTGGGCCGGGCCTATGCCGGCCTCGGGGAGCCTGAACTTGGAGCGCAGAATATAGCCAACGCCTACGAACTACGGAATCGGGTTAGCGACCGGGAAAACTATTTCATCACTTTCAACTATCACCGGCAGGTGACCAGAAACCTGGAACTGGCGCGACAGACCCTCGAATCGTGGGCCCAACGGTACCCCCGGGATCTGGTGCCCCACGGATTTTTGGCGGCCTTCACGACGCAGGGGTCGGGTTATTACGACAAAGCCGCGGAAGAAGGTCAAAAGGCGATCGAACTCGATCCGGATTATTCTATCGGCTACATAAATGTGGCGTTTGCCTACATCTACTTGAACCGCCTGCCGGCAGCCGAGGCAATGCTTCGTCGGGCATCGGAACGTAAGATCGAAGTCGTTCAGTTCTCGCTATGCCGGTACTTTATCGCTTTTCTGAGGAGCGACCAGGCGGCCATGGACAGAGAAATGACTTACCGTCAGGCAAAACTGGTAGCCCAAGGGTTGTTTGAACACCAGGAAGCTCTGACCTTCGCGCATCAGGGGCGCCTGAAAGAAGCGGCCCGGCTATCGGACCGCGCGGTGCTCTTATCTCGCCAGGCGGGCTTGCGCGAGCGGGCCGCTCAGTTTGAAGGCGCTCGTGCCGCCTGGAATGCGCTATTCGGGATTCGTACGGAGGCGAAAAGAAGCGCGGCGTCCGCGTTATCGCTGTACCGAAGCAGGGACGCCGATTATGGACCTGCCTTTGCGCTGGCGCTGCTGCATGAGTCCGTGCAAGCTCACAAGGTCGAGGCGGACCTTGAAAAGCGCTACCCGGAGGACACGTCTGTCCAATTCAGTTACCTGCCCTCGCTGCGGGCGCTCGAAGCTCTCAACCAGGGAAACCCGGCGAAAGCGCTCGAAATGACACAAGTGGCCGCTCCCTACGACCTCGCTGTTCCGGGTACGGCATTCTGGGATGGCGCCTTCTACGGAGCTCTCTATCCCGTCTATGTGCGCGGCCTCGCTTACTCCCGAATGGGCCGCCAGCGCGAGGCAGCGGCCGAGTTTCAGAAGATTCTGGATCATCCGGGTATCATGCTGAACGATCCGATGGGGCCGATGGCGCGGCTCCAACTGGCCAGGGCGTTGTCCGCTTCCGGAGATCGCGCGAAATCGGCCGCCGTCTACAAGAGTCTGTTGGCTCTCTGGAAGGATGCCGATCCGGATATTCCGGTGGTGCAGGAGGCCAGGGCGGAGTCCGCCCAACAACCTTAGCGTGTAACCTTGCGCTCCGCATTTCCTTATCCTGTTTATGACGAACAGCCAGACTATGCACACGCTGCCCGGACCCTCCCAGTTTCCGACCACGCGGTGGACGCTGGTGGTAGCGGCGGGTGATCCACAGCGAAAGGAGGCTCGGTCCGCCCTGGTTTCCCTGTGCGAGAACTATTGGTATCCGTTGTATGCCTATCTGCGACGGCGCGGTTATCCGGCCGACCAGGCGCAGGATCTTACGCAGGAGTTCTTCATCCGGGTGTTGGAGGGGCGATACCTCGATCGCGCCGATCCGGAAAAGGGCCGGTTTCGCTCCTTCCTTTTGACTTCTTTGAAATTCTTTGTGGCCGACGAACAAGACCGGGAGCGCGCGCACAAGCGCGGCGGCGGGGTGCTTGTGCCGCTGGAATTCCAGTCAGGCGAAGACCGCTACCAGCGCGAGCCCGCGCACGACGAGACGCCGGAACGGATCTTCGAACGGCGCTGGGCGCTTTCGGTGCTCGATCAAGTCGTGGAGAAACTCCGGGACGAGTTCGTGCAACACGGGCGCGCGCGGCATTTCGAACGTTTGAAGGTGTTTCTCCTTGGCCAGTCCGACGCGCCTTATGCCGCGCTGGCACGGGAAATGAACACCTCGGAGGGGGCGATCAAGGTGGCCATTCATCGGCTTCGCAGGCGTTACCGCGACCTCTTCCGCGAGGAAATCGCAAACACGGTCGCTGATCCGGCGGAAGTAGAGTCCGAACTCCGTTATCTGGCGGCCGTGCTGACGAGGAAGTAGCGGAGGCGTCTAAGAGCCGGAAGTCACACCTTCAACGACTTGACTTTGATCGTGTCCCCTGGCGATCTCCGCACAGGGAGTGCTGAAGGTTGTGCCGTAGTTACTCCCGCAACCCGGCCTTGCGATATACCTGCTCCACGCGCGCGAACTGCTCGTGCTGCTCTTCCAGGCCGAGGGAGCGCACCATCTCGCGAATGGTCATTCGAGGATCGTTTGACCAGAAAATGCCGCGATCTTCATCCTCATAGTAGTGGAAGGCGATACCTTCGCCGAATTTCTTCCGTAAGGCTTTCCCGTTCTCCAGCCTAGCGCTCCAGGGCAGGATCGCGTAACTGAGGTCAATCTCGTAAGTCAGCACGCTTTCGGGTGGCCGGATTTGCGCGGCGATTCGGCCGCTCGGCTCGAATATCGATGCGTTGTGCCGCCACGTGCTGGAGACAACGTAAAACCGACCTCGCATGGCGCGGAATGCCGGCGTGGCCGTCTGGGGCGACTGCGTCGGCCATGCCACCAGTTCACAGCCCTGCCGCGCCAGCTCGTTCCAGCCGTGGTCGAATTCGATGTCATAGCAGATCTGGATGCCGAGTCTGCCGAAATCACACTGGAATACCGGCGCGTTTGTTCCCAGCGTGGAGCCGCTCTCCATGATCTCGCTATCCGGCGCAACTACCAGATGCACTTTGCGATAAGTCCCGGCAACCTCGCCGTTCCGGCCGAATAGAATTGCGGCATTTGAGCAGCGCTTCCCGTCCGCTGCGAGCAGATACGTGGGCGCCACGATGTAGCACCGATGTTGGCTTGCTTTCCGGCTGAAAGCCTCGTGCACTGGACCGTCCAGCGGGACCGCACAGGCAAGCGCATCTTTGCCGGCCTCTCCGGTGATGGCTGTTTCGGTCAGAATGGCGAGGTCTGGGCCCCGCCCGTACTTCTTACCGGATTGTTCGACCATCCGGTCCACGACACTGGTGAGCTGGTCGAGACGCTGCCGCAGGCCGGGGTATGTTCCCCAAAGATCTTGGATCGCCGTGCCGATGATTACCTTGCGCGGCGGCGTATTCGAAGTGATGCGGATGCCGGAGGGAGCGCCGCCGGCGGCAGGCAGTGCCGCCGCGGTGGCTGCCAGACTACTCACGCCTGTGAGAAATGCTCTGCGGTGCATCAATGTCTCCTTCCTCTTGGGTCACTATCACGCTAGCGTGCTCTCGATCTGGGCGGCTTCGCCACTTTGAGGGTCTTTACCTTTTCCAGAAAGTCGCGCCGATCAACTATGTGGTAGAACTTGATCGGGGATTCACCGCCACCGAGATAGGCGACTAGCTCTTCGAGGACGTCGCCCGGATTTTGCGCACGGATGCCCGTGGCGCGCAAGTAGCCGGCATTGCGGAGGCGGGCGAAGAGTTCGGCAAGTGTGTACCGTCCCTCGAGGGTCACTCCGCCGGCCCGGTGAGACCGGCTGATGAGATATTGGACCAAGAGGAGCTCGTCAAATAGCGTCGGCGCCAGGAAAAGGCGGCCTTTGTCGACCTCCCAACCGTTCTCCAGACGGCGCGAACGGCGGATGGAATGGATCTGATCAAACAGCGCCTGCCAATCGGCTTTAGGTTCTTTGCGGCTCAGATAGTGGCGCGAGACCTCGCGAAGCCAGCCGGGGTCGTCGAGATTGAGATCTTTACTGACTTTCTCCAGCCACTCGAAGAAAGCGTCCTGCCGGGTGGCTTTTTCTTCGAGCACCGCGAACTGGTTGCCGGATTGGGGCAACGATTTGAACAACTCACGCCGTGAGGCATCCGTCGCTTTGCCGCTTTCGATGCGATAGACGTGGAGACGCGTGTGCCATTTTTCAGCCGATCCGCAGTAGGGACAATACTTCCGGGCAAGCTCCTTGACGAACCAGGGCCTCGCCGGGGTGGGGGCGTACAACTCTTGTATGGTGGGTATGTAGCGCTTGATTTCGAGGTGCGCGGTTCGGGCGGCGAGTTCCAGTTGGCGCGTGAAGACGTGCGATACACAGGCGAGGCAGATCCACTTTTCGAGCACGGTGATGGATTCGGGAGGGAAGGCAGAGACATCCAGGGGATTGGTTTTGTTGGACTCTTTGGGCTTCGCGGTCACGCGTTTCCGGGTGGGGGGCTTCGTCCGCAGAACGGGTTTCGCCGCTTTTGACGGCTTTGTGGAGGGCTTTGATTGGCGCGCAGGCCTTTTGGCTGGCTTGGATACTCGTTTCGGCTTCTGCTTGGGCTTGCGCTTGGGCATCGGAAGGTCACATCGGTGAAGTGCGGGAAACGGACCTGACCGAATCGATCCACTGCCGCCACGTATCGAGGCCGCCTGTCGTGCGCTGTACCCGGCGGATGTACTGGCGCGCCAGGCGCTGCGCGTCGTTGCGCGAGGATTCGGCCGCGATGGTTCCCAGTATCGAAGCAGCGATGCTCATTTCGTGCATGCTAGGGCTATTATAGTGGCCCCGAGGAAGGCCATGCGCAGATGGCGCGTGGCCGTTTTGATCAGGCCCGGTTTTGTGTATACTTAGCCCCAATATGCCTCCCCTCACATCATCAGCCGTTTTGCGCGGTCTGGTCGCCGCCGCATGCGCCGCCATGTGGGCTCCGGCAGTCATGGCGCAGTCCGCTTTCGTGCGCGTCAGCCAGGTCGGATACGAGACCGGCAGCATTCCCTTTCGCGCTTACCTGATGTCCACCATTCCCGAAACCGGCGCTATGTTCACGGTTGTAAACTCATTGGGCACGACCGTGTATTCGGCCTCCATCGGCTCGCTGCTGGGCTCCTGGAGCAATAGCGCAACGTTAACGTACGCGGTGTATGCCCTGGATTTCGCCGCCCCGGCTGGCGATGGGTATACAATTTCCGTGACGGGTCCGGCGCCCGCCACCTCGCCCGTCTTTCCCGTCGGCGATCCGGTCACTCTATATTCCGGACTGCTTCTGAACACCAAGTTCTTCTATGAAACGGAGCGCGACGGCCCGAACTATATTCCCAATGCGTTGCGCGCCGCCCCGGGCCATCTCAACGATTCCAGCGCGACTGTGTTCGAAACTCCCCCGCTCAACAGCAACGATAATATTGTCACCACCGGAACGCCGTTGACGCCGGCCGGCTCAGTCATCGACGCATCCGGCGGCTGGTGGGATGCGGGCGACTACCTGAAGTATGTCGAAACCACGAGTTACACGGTGGCTCTGCAAGAGGTCGGCATACGCGATTTCCCCAACTTCATGGGAGAGCACGCTCCGGTGCATCCCGCTGCTCCGCCGAACTCTATTTCGTTCGCGGGAAGCGCATCCGGCGCTCCCACGTCGTCGAATTTCGTGCCGGAAGGGCGCTTCGGCATCGAGTTTCTGCTGAAGATGTGGGACGACACCACTAAGACGCTTTACTACCAGGTGGGCAACAGCCAAAGCTGGGTTAATTTCCGAAGCCTGCTCACTGACTATGACATCTGGCGTCTGCCGCAAGCCGATGATAACTGGAACGGCTGCAACTCGGCCGCGCATTACATCTGTCACCGTCCGGTGTTCGCCGCCGGACCGGCAGGCGGTAAGATCAGCCCCAATCTGGCCGGGCGTCTGGCCGCGGCCTTTGCCTTGTGCTATCAACTTGATCACAACTCGCATACAGCCCTGGCCGATCAATGCCTCATGAGTGCCGAGCACATCATCGCGCTGGCGGATACTTCCCTTGCGGACCCGGCCAACTCCGTGGGCAGCGGCACATGCGCCTCCGGCTGCCTGCTGACCGTCATCCCTTTCGACGGCTATCCCGAAACGGTCTGGGACGACGATATGGAGTTGGGCGCCACCGAGCTTTACTTCGCTCTCACCTCTGGCGGGAAGCTGCCGCCGGGCCTGCCGGTCACCGACCCCATGTTCTATTTAGCGCAGGCGGCGCAGTTCGCCAGTAACTACATCAACCTGATCTATAACACGGGCCACTCCGACACTTTGAACCTCTACGATGTCAGCGGCCTGGCGCACTTCGAGCTGATCCGCGCGCTGCAACAGGCCGGAAACCCGAGCGGCCTGCCGGTGACCAAGGCAAGCATGCAGGGTCAACTGTTGAAGCAGACCAGCGACGCCATCTCGCTGGCCGGCACGGACGCCTGGGGCTTCGGCGACCCATGGAATGCCGATACCACATCGCACGGCGCGGGCATCGCGGTAATGGCTAGCGAGGCTTATGCCCTGAGCGGATCGGCCGGTTACAACACTTACTCGCAGAGATGGCTCGCTAATATTTTGGGCGCAAATCCCTGGGGGTCTTCATTCATTGTGGGGGCCGGTTCCACAACGTTCCCCAACTGCATCCAGCATCAAGTCGCCAACCTGGCGGGAGCTCTGAACGGCACGTCGGCCGGCGTACCCGTGCTCTGGGGCGCAGCGTCCGAAGGTCCTGCATCCCATGCCACGGCGGGCACGCTGTCCGGTATGAACCTGTGCCCCGCGAATGGCGTCGACGTCTTCAAAATATTCAACGGCAACGATGGGACTTTCAATCAATCGCAGATGGCCGTTTACCGGGACAACATGCAGTCGTACAGCACAACCGAGCCGGCCATCGATCTGACTGCCACATCGTTCCTGATGTATTCCTGGAGAATGGCGGGCAAAGTGGCTAACCTGCCATAATCGCCCGGCCCATCACGGCTGCCAGCAGCAGCACGCACAACCAGCCGAACCAGCATTCCCTGCTGAGCCACACGCGCGATGGCGAATCCTTCCTCCACGCCGCGGACCACCGCCATGCGGGAGTGCAGCCGTCCATCACGCACGAAATCCCAAGCCGGCACGGCCAGGATACGCACGCCGCGCTGCCCGTAGCCCCGCGACCACACGGTTGCAGATGGCGACCCCGCACTGGATGGCGGCGCCCAGCTGCGCCGCGGGAGTGGGGAACAATCCGGGCTCTGTCCCGATTTCGTAGCCGGTTTCAGACCCCGGCAGCGTGTGGTGCTTTTCGTATTTCAGCAGGATGCGTCCATCAGGCGCGAAAACAATGGCTTCGTTTCGTGGCGGCGAGAGGCTGAAGCGGTTGAACCCGGCGATGACGGTGACGCCCACGAATTTTTCGGGTACGATCACCACCTGGGCGCCTTCGGCGGCCAGCCGCCTCACGCGCGCGGCGTACTGGCGTACCGCCGTCAGCGCTATCGCCGGATCACTGGTGGCGTAGGCCGGGAAGATACCCTGGTCGGTGGCCGCTAGCCCGACGCGGATTTGCGGCTGTCGCGATTGGGTTTGCAGCCGGAACGCCCCGTAGGCCAACACAGCCAGGCAGACGATCGCCGCCGGCGCCAGAGCTGCAACCGAACGGCGGGTCCACGCTACCGCGATGGCCGAGGGCACCAGCGTCACCAGAAACGTGATGCCCCGGATTCCTGCGACGGATGTGATCTGCAGCGGCGGCAGGAAACTCGTACGAGGTCCAGGCGGCTGGAAACGCAAAGATCGCGGCCCATAACGGCAAACGCCGCAGGCGAACCGGGCAGCCAACACGGCGCCGGCGAAATACCAGCGCCATGACCGTCAAAAACAAAAGCACGACCGGTAGCGGCGCGATCCTGACAAAGAACATCAGGGCGGCCGGCCAGAATTCTCCCAGACCGGTGCCCGCATAATACGCGGCGGCGGAGATAGCTACGGCGAGGATGGTCCAGATGCGACGGCTTCGAACTTGCCTTCCCGAAGAACGATACGCGCGAATGCCATGTCAGGTTCATGCGCAAATGCGCAGATCCACTCGCCGCGCGCCGCCTCGCCCAGCCAATGCAGCTTGCTGTCGATGGATTGAATGGGGTCCAGATCAAATGCCGCCACCCAGGTGGGCATGAGATGCGCGGCGGTGGGAACCAGGTCCGTCAGGAAGCAGAAGGTGCCCGAGCCAGAAGCGGCCGTGATCACCATCATGTCGCGCGTATGGCCCGGCGCCACGCACAGCCGGATTCCCGGCGCCACTTCGGCGTCCTCATCGATCAGATGCATGCGGCCGGACTCCACCAGCGGATCGTAATTCGCGTCGATGTATGCCACGCTGTCGCGCGGGTGCCGCAAGTGAGCGTGTTCCCATTCGCCGCGCCGCGTGTAGTAGGCCGCGCGAGGGAAGGCCGGAAGCGGAACCCCTTCGGTGAGAATCGTGTTCCAGCCACAATGGTCCCAGTGCAGATGGCTGTTGACCACGATATCGATACTGTTGGGGTCGATGCCGGCGGCGGCGATCTTCTCCGGCAGCGGTATGGCCGTGGGCGGCAGTTTCATGCGCTCGCGGCGGCGGGCATCCAGCTTGTCGCCTCCTCCGGTATCGAGCAGGATGGTGTGCTCGCCGGTCTCCACGATGTAGCAGTTGAAGCCCAGCGGCAGGCGATTCAGCTCGTCAGGCGGCGACCTGCGGCTCCAGAGCGTTCTGGGGACCACGCCGAACATGGCGCCGCCATCCCACCAGTAGATATCTTCACGAACCAGCGTGATGCGGAAGGCGCCCAGCTCGATCGAGGACATCCGCTAAACGCCGCGCACCAGCTTGCGGCCGCGCTCGAACAGGTCCGCGGCATCCTCCACCAGTTGCTTACCTTTTTCGACCATTTCTTTGCTGCGGTCGTAGACGTCGCGGCCGGTTTCGGCGACCGCTTCTTTGCCCTGCTGGGTCTTGTCGGCAATGAACTGGCGGGTCTTCTTGCCGCTTTGCGGGGCCAGCAAAATGGCGGCGGTCATTCCGACTACCGCGCCGGCCACAAACCACCCGATATTGTTCGCCAACTGGTCTTGCTCGTCATCTTGATCGGCCATGCCATCCTCCAAGCGATCGAACCTGCATTTTGAACTATTATTTTATGCCACATTGACGCGGTGGAGGCACGTTTGCCTGGCGCGCCTTGCGATATGCTGAAATCATGGCGAAAGATATATCGCACAATCTCGACATGGTGACGCTGTTCCGGTCGTCGAACCACGATGCCGAGATGGAGGTCATGTCCATTCACGGCATCATGCAGGCGAATGATATCCCATCCGTGGTGGTGGGGGCCAGCACGATTCCAGTTCTGGCATTCGAGGTGCAAGTGCCGCGCGCCGATCTCGAAGAAGCCCGGCGCATTCTGGCGGAAGCGGAAGCCGCCGGACCGGCCGCGGCGATTGAAGCGGAAGCGGCCTCCGAAGAGAAGGATTAGTCTTGCAAGCGGGACCGACTTGTCCTATACTGTAACTTCGGACGTTATGAAGCGAGCACTGGCAACGTCGGTCGTAGCCAACCTACTTAGCGTCCTTTTTCTGTGCCCTTTAGTTATCTGTGCCTCGACAGCTAACGACCATTCTGTAACGCACGATTGCTGCCATAAGTCACACTCGCAACCGGCGCCTTGCCCGTCCAAGACTTCGCCGGATTGTTTTTATTCGATCCTCGAAAAGAGTAAGACGAGTTCCGCGGCGATCCACTGGCACTGGGCTATTTCCGCGTTGCCGGCACAGCTCAGCGGTTCTTTGCCGCTGTCCAGCCACGCCGCGCGCGCCGCGTACAGACTTGTAAACTCCGCGGGACTCTTCCTTCGCAACCGCGTTCTCCTGATCTAAACTGCGCCTGTTAGCGCAACCAGTAACTTACATCCGCAATTTACAAAAGGAGAACTCTCATGAAGAAAATCATGATTAGTGTGCTTACCCTGGCGGCGCTGGCTCTGTTGACCATCGCGCCGTCCATGGCAGTGACTGACAACGGCTGTTGCAATGGACAGTCCTGCTGCGGTCACGCATGCTGCCATAACCATCAGAAGTAAGACAGTCAACTCCCGCCCCGCCCGCAAGGGCGGGGTTGGGCCAACGCGGCCCGCCCTGTTACCATCAAGAACAGGCCCAGCAGGTGAAGACCATTTTCCACGTGGACATGGACGCGTTCTTCGTGTCGGTCGAGGAGTTGTTCGATCCGGCGCTGAAGGGCAAAGCCGTGGTGGTGGGCGGCCGGCCGAATGAACGCGGTGTGGTGTCGGCGGCATCCTACGAAGCCCGCAAGTTCGGGGTCCACTCGGCCATGCCTCTGCGCACCGCCGCGAAGCTTTGCCCGCACGCCATCTTCGTGGACGGCCACCCGGATCGTTACCGCGAATATTCCAAGCGCGTCCACGAGCAGCTCGACCGCTTCTCGCCGCTGGTGGAAATGGCCTCCATCGATGAAGCCTATCTAGATATGACTGGAACGGAGCGGCTACACGGTCCGCCCTTGCGCGCGGCCCACGCGCTGCACGAGGCCATGAAATCGTCCACCCGCCTGAACTGCTCCATCGGCATTTCCGCGGCGCGCCTGGTGGCCAAAGTGGCCTCCGACCAGGCCAAACCCAATGGAGTGCTGTACGTCATGCCGGGCTGCGAGGCAGCGTTCCTGGCGCCGCTGGACGTGCGTAAGATTCCCGGAGTCGGCAAGGTCACCGAGAAGAACCTGCACCAACTATCGATTCGCAAGGTAGGCGACCTGGCGCGCCTTGACGAGCGGTTCCTGGAGGAGCGCTTCGGCAAGTGGGGCCTGGCGCTGTCCGGGAAGGCGCGGGGGCTGGATGCCGGCGGATGGTACGACACCGAAATCGGCACCGACGCCGGCGCTAAATCGATCAGCCACGAGCATACCTACAACGAAGACACCAACGACCTGGCAGCCCTCGAGTCTACGCTGGCCAAACTGTCTGAAATGGTGGGCCGCCGCTTGCGCGAACAGCGCCTGCACGCGCGTACAGTGCAGCTTAAACTGCGCTACTCGGATTTCACCACCATCACGCGGGCGCATTCCATCGAGCGGCCCACGCAGGTCGATACCGAAATCTTCGACCAGGCGCGGGCGTTGTTTCTGAAGAACTGGAAGCGCGGCGCGCGCGTTCGTCTGCTGGGCGTGCACGTCTCGTCCTTCGAAGACGCGCGGGATCAATTGAACCTGCTCGACCAGGGCAAGCAGGATCGCTGGGAGCAGGCGCTGGCCGCCGCCGACCGGCTGCGCGACAAGTACGGCGACTCCGCGGTATCGTTGGCTGCCGGGATGAAGGGCGCGTTCCGCGAGCGGACGCATGAAGCGCTCCCGGAGCGCGGAAAGAACAGGCCGTGATCGTTCACGTCATCGGCGGAGGATTGGCCGGCTCGGAGGCGGCCTGGCAGGTCGCGGAGGCAGGCCTGGATGTGGTGCTGCACGAGATGCGGCCAGTGCGCCCGACCGCGGCTCACCAGACGGATCGTCTGGCGGAGCTGGTCTGCAGCAACTCGCTAAAGTCGGAGCAGGAAGGCTCCGCGCCCTGGCTTTTGAAACAGGAATTGCGCCGGCTGAAATCGCTGGTTTTGCGGGCTGCCGCGATTGCGCGCGTTCCGGGAGGCCACGCGCTCACCGTGGATCGCGAGGTCTTTTCGGCCGAGGTGACCCGGGCGATCGGCGCGCATCCGCGCATCGAGGTGCGACGCGAAGAGTCGCGCGAAGTGCCCGCCGAAGGGATCACCATAATCGCCACCGGCCCCCTGACCAGCGATGCCCTGGCTGCGGAAATAGGGCGGCTGACGGGATCCGGCCGCCTGTTCTTCTACGACAGCATCAGCCCCATCGTGGAGGCTGAATCGATCGATCAGACCATCTCCTTCCGGGCGTCCCGCTACGATAAATCGCTGGACGGAACCGCGGATTACCTCAACTGCCCTTTCGACCGGACGCAGTACGAGGCGTTCGTGGATGCGCTGCTGAACGCACAGCCGGTCTCGTCGCACATCGACGCAGACGTCCCTTACTTCGAGGCCTGCCTGCCGATTGAGGAACTGGCCCGCCGCGGCCGAGACACTCTGCGGTTCGGCCCCATGAAACCCATGGGACTGACGGATCCGCGCACGGGCCGCCGGCCGTGGGCCGCCGTGCAGCTCCGCCAAGAGAATCTGCGCGCCGACAGCTTTAACCTGGTCGGCTTCCAGAATCATCTGAAGTTCGGCGAGCAGGCCCGCATTCTGCGCATGATTCCGGGCCTGGAGAACGCCGAGTTCATTCGCTTCGGCCAGATCCACCGGAATACCTACATCAACGCTCCGGCGCTGCTCACGCCCACGTTGCAACTGCGCACGCAGCCGGGGATCTTGTTTGCCGGCCAGATCTCAGGTGTTGAAGGGTACGTGGAAGCCATCGCCACCGGGCTGATGGCGGGCGTACATGCGGTGGAGCTGGCCTCAGGCGCCACACCTGGACCATTTCCGCGAGAGACCGCCCTGGGATCGCTGTGCCACTACATCTCCGGGGCCGATCCGGGCAACTACCAGCCGGCTAACATCACGTTCGACCTGCTGCCCCCACTCGACGAGCCGACCCGTCAAAAATTGCGGCGCGACAAGCGGGCGCGCCACGCCGAGGTGTGCCGCCGCGCGGAAGAGGCACTGGACCGGCATCTTGCCAGCGTGGGACAGTCCCGCTACACTCTTACTGGAGGCTAGATATGAGTCGTCGCGTCTGGTTGCCGGCGCTCGGGGCGCTGACGGTGTTGGCGGGATACGGACAGGAGGCCGTGGTGGTCCGCGCACGTCCGGGGGCGTTGACGGTGGGCCCGTTCGCAAGACCCCCTATCGCTGGCGCTCCTTATTCCGCGGAGGAACTCACCGAGACCGTGCAGACTCTGGCGGATGGCACGCACATCACGCATAAATCGACGGTCAAGCTGTATCGGGATTCGGAAGGCCGCACTCGCACCGAGCGATCCCCGTTGATTCCCGGACCGGACGGGGCGGACGCTCCCATCATGATTGACATCATCGATCCTGTGGCGCATGTGCATTACTTGCTGAATGCGCGGGAAAAGCTCGCACACAAGCAGACCATCGCGGAACCCGGAAACCGGCCCACTTTACGGCGGGTTCCTGCCGCGCGCAAGGTCTCGCAGGCCCGCGAAGCCGGGCGTCCCGAGACAAAGACCGAGCAGCTGGGAACAGACACCATGGAAGGACTTTTGGTGGAGGGCACACGGAGCACCACTACCTGGCCCGCGGGATCCATGATAGGCAACGACCAGCCAGTCAGCTCCGTGAACGAAACCTGGGTGTCGCCGGAGTTGAAGGTGACGGTGCTGGCCAAGAATTCCGATCCGCGCACTGGCGAGCACACGCAGAAACTGGTGAATATCAGCCGCGCCGAACCCGAACCCGGCCTGTTCCAGCCGCCCGCGGATTATACAGTCACGGAAATGGAACCGCCCGTACCCCGTTAATGTCTGAGCTGGAACTGCAGATCGGGCGATTCCTTGATGAGATGGCGCGCACCCAGGTGTCGCCGCACACCCTGGAGGCGTACGGCACGGACCTGCGGCAGTTTCTCGAATATTTCACGCCACCGGAAAGCCAGCCCCCACAGCCAAGCCAGTTCGAAGTGCTGGAAATTCGCGAGTGGCTGGCTGACCTGTATGGCCGCAAACTCGCGGCCGTCACCATACGGCGCAAGCTGGCGGCCGTGCGCTCGCTGTTCCGTTTTTTATCGCGCGAGGGGCTGATCCCCAAGAATCCGGCCCGGTTGGTGCGCACGCCCAAAGCCCCGAAGACCTTGCCGGTAGTGATGACCGCCGAGCAGGTCAACGGGCTCATCGACACAGTGGCGGCGGACAAGTTCGAGCGCCCGCATCCGGCCCGCGACCGCGCCATCTTCGAGTTCTTGTATGGGTGCGGCATTCGTCTGAGCGAGCTGGTGGGCCTGAATATGGAAGACATCGACCGCGCCGAGCGCTGGATCCGGGTGCGCGGCAAGGGGAAGAAGGAACGCCAGGTCCCGTTTGCCTCGAAGGCGGCCGGCGCCCTGGACGCGTACCTGGCGGTGCGGCAGGCTGTCCCTAAGGAACGCGCTTTGTTCCTGAACCATGGCGGCGGGCGCCTGACCGCGCGCGGCGTGAGCGGGGTCGTTAAACTCTACGGCATACTGGTGAACGGTGATTCTTCCATTCACCCGCACGGTTTCCGGCACGCTTACGCGACGCATCTGCTGGCCGACGGCGCCGATCTGCGAGCCATACAAGAGTTGCTGGGCCATGCGCGCCTTTCCACCACGCAGAAGTACACACAGGTATCGCTGACCGATTTGATGGAGGTGTATGACCGCGCCCACCCTAAAGCCTGACGAGAATCGGCCGCGGCGGTTTCACATACCACGGCCCGCGGCACTGATTGCCAGCGCCTGTCTGGCATTCGCGGTGTTCGCGCTGTCGTTGGTGCGGGTGCTGCCTCAGCCGCATACCAAGGCCGACTACCTGATCGTCGGTACTCTCGCCACGCTGGCCGGCCTGATTACGGTCTTTGCCGGGCTGGTGTTGGGGCGGCGAAGGAGATAGCCCAATATGCGCGTTCTGCGGCTGGCATTGATATTGATCGTTTTGCTCTCGACGCGAAGTATCTGCGGCGCGGTACTGCGCGCGGGCGTCGCGCGCGCGGACATCACACCCCCGCCCGGCGAGCAGCTCTGGGGATACGAGGACCGCCGGCAGCCCGCGACAGGCACGCTGGATCCGCTGTTCGCGCGCGTTCTGGTGCTGGAGGCCGGCCCCGAGGGTGCTGCGCGCCGGCTGGCGCTGGTGACGCTCGACCTGGGCCGCAGCTTCGGGCCGGGTTCGCTAGCGCGTCTGCGCGAGGCGGCTAAGCAATCAAGCGGCATCACCTGTCTGCTGGTGGCCGCATCGCACACACACGCTGCGCCGGTGATCCGCGACGAGTATAAGGACTCGCCGCCAGCCTGGGAGCGGGCCGCCCTGGAGAAAATAAGGAAAGCCATCGCGCAAGCGGCCGGCGCGCTGGAACCGGTGCGCATCGGCATGGGCAAAGGCACCGTTTACATCGGGCACAATCGCTTGCGGGTGAATGCCGACGGCTCGGTGAGCTGGTTTGAAGTCAATGCGACGCGGATTCCCACCGCGCCCGTAGACCCCACCGTCACAGTGCTGCGCATCGATCGCACCGACGGAACGCCTCTCGCGGTGCTCACTAATTATGCGTGCCATCCGGTAGTGTTCGGCGCCGACAACTTGCAGTATTCGGCCGACTATCCGGGAGTGATGAATCGCCTGATGGAGCGGGAAGTCGGCGGCCACGTGCAGAGCTTTTTCCTGCAGGGCGCGCCCGGAGATATTAATCCATACTACGCGGTCACGAAGATCGAGGAGGACGCCGTCGGGCGGCGCGACTGGACCGGCGAGCGTCTGGGCCAGGAGGCCGCGCGGGTCGCCAAAGGGATTCAGACCCGCTCGGTCGAGGCGTCCAGCATCGACTTCCGGGAGTCGACACTCACCGCGCATCTGCGATGGGACATCGACAAGTTCCGCGCCGCACTGGTGAAGTTCCTGGGGCCGGACGGCCTGGAGGTGTACGGCGCACATATCGTGCCCGAGATACAGTTGCCGGTCACTACGGTGCTGATTAACCGGGAGATTGCGCTGATGACCATGCCCGGCGAGCCGTTCGTGGATTTCCAGACAAACTGGCGCGATCGCTGTCCCGTGCCGCACGCACTGTTACTCGGCTACACGAACGGCTATAACGGCTACTTTCCCACCATTCTGGCGGCGTCGCGCGGCGGGTACGGCGCGGCCAGCGCCAGCACCTGGGTGGAACCCGGCACGGGCGAGCGCATGGTGGATAACGCGGTGGCGCGGGTTTATGAGATGCTTGGGAAGTTGAGCGATCTGCCGGACGATCTGAAGCGCGACGTGTACAAATGAGACCGACGGCACTAGAGGGCATGCGCAAGGCGCTGCTAGTCGCAGCCGCCGCGAGTGTCGTGCTGGCCGGATGCCATCGCCAGGTCGCGCGAAACGCTCCAATTCCCCCTCCGCCAGCCTCCGCGCCGCCGGAGGAATCCGCCGCGCCCACGACCACGCCGCCGGCCCCCTCCCCGATCCCGCCGATCATCCCCGGCGTTCCTCCGGAATCCGGTGAAACCGGGATCGCCAGCTGGTACGGCAATCCGTTTCACGGGCGCGCATCGGCCAGCGGCGAGATTTACGATATGGAGCAGATGACCGCGGCGCACCGGACTTTGCCGTTCGGCACCCTGGTGCGTGTCCACAATCTGGACAACCAGAAAACGGTGGACGTGCGGATCAACGACCGCGGTCCGTTCGTGGACGGGCGGGTCATCGACTTGTCGCACGCCGCGGCGCGAACTATCGAAATGATCGGACCGGGAACCGCGCACGTGCAACTCGAGATCCTGACGCAGCCCGCGGCCATTTCCACCGCCTTTTTCGGTGTACAGGTCGGCTCCTTCCGGAACCGGGATAACGCCCAGCGCCTGCGCCGCGAGATGGCGGCTAAATACGGCCGGGCGCGGCTGGTGGAGCGAGCGGACACACCCGGTTTCTGGCACGTGGTCGTGGGCCAGGAAACCACCCCTGACGGCGCTGCGGCGCTGGGAAATCGCATCAGCGGCGAGAATAGTTCCATCCTGTCGGCACTTGTAGTACGTATAGATTCTATTTGAACCGACGTTCCCGATGGGATGTATGAACGCGCACAGCGCGACCGGGCTGGTGGGCCTTTCTCTACAGATCTGCGAAGTCCGCCGCCTCATTGAGAAACTCGGCCATTCCCGCGCCCCGGTCCTGCTGCTGGGTGAAAGCGGCACCGGCAAGGAAGTGGTCGCGCGCGCCATTCACGACGCCAACCCCGCCGGCGAGTTTGTGCCCATAGACTGCGGCGCGCTGGTGGGGCCGCTCCTCGAAAGCGAGTTGTTTGGCCACACCAAGGGCGCCTTTACCGGAGCCGCGGAAGCCAAGAAGGGGCTGGTGGCGGTGGCGGACGGCGGCACGGCCTTCTTTGACGAGATCGGCGATTTGCCCCTGGAAATGCAGGTAAAGCTGCTCCGGCTGCTGCAGGAGCGCGAATTCCGCCCGGTGGGATCGGTGAAGCAGCAGAAAGTGAATATCCGGGTGATCGCCGCCACGCATCACAACCTGGCGCGCGACGTGGAGCGCGGAGCTTTTCGCCAGGATCTCTACTACCGGCTGAACATCGTTACCCTGAGGCTGCCGGCGCTGCGCGATCGCAAGAGCGATATTCCGGAGCTGGTCGGGCACTTCCTGCGGCGCTTCGGAGCGACGCACCGGCTAACCCCCGAGACCATGGATGCCATGATGAAATACGACTGGCCGGGAAACGTACGCGAGCTTCAAAACTCCGTCGAACGCATGGTGGCGCTGAATACCGGCCCCTGGCTGCACGTGGCGGATCTGCCGTCCTCGCTGCAGAACCATCGGGAGGCTCAGGCGACCCTGAGCTCGGCGGCGGCTGCCGGGTCGGAAGCCGCGCCCTTGCCTCTGCTGCACGCGCCGCCGCGCCCCAACGGCTTGTTCCTGCCGGCAGTGGAAAAGGAGACCATCCTCAAAGCCCTGGGCGCCACCCACGGCGACCGCGCCCGGGCCGCCCAAATGCTGGGAATCGGCCGCACCACGCTCTATCGGAAGCTTAAGGAATATAGAATCGAAGATTGAACATCGCCTTGGATGCGACTTATAGTGTGGGCCGGGACCTCTCGGGCGTAGGGGGCTATTCGCGCGAGATGCTCGCCGGTCTCCCGCTGGCCCACCCGGCCGCGCAGTTTATGTTCTGCTACCGGCCGCATCGCTTCCTGCGTTCTTTCCGCGAGCGGTTGCCCGCCAACGCCGGGCGGTTTCTGCTGGGTGAGGCGCGCGCGCCGCGATCGGCGGATGTCTTTCATGGCTTGCATCAGAGATTGCCACGCACGCGCCTGCGCCATGCCGTGACCACGTTCCACGATCTGTTTGTGCTGACCGGAGAATACTCCACTCCGGAGTTCCGGCGCCGATTCGCGGAGCAGGCGCGCGAGGCCGCGAACCGCAGCGAGCGGATCATCGCGGTCTCCCAATTCACCGCGCGGCAGGTGACCGGCTTGCTGGGTGTGGAGGAGGAGCGCGTCCGGGTGATACACCACGGCGTGCGGCTGCCCGTGGATGCGGCCATCGCGAGGGAGAAAGTCATTCTGCACGTGGGAGCGATTCAGCACCGCAAGAACATCGCGCGGCTGGTGGACGCATTCGAAAGAGTGCATAGCGAGTGGCGGCTGGTTCTGGCGGGAGCCTCCGGTTATGGCGCGGACAGCATTCTGGCGAAGATCGGCGCGGCGCGCAGCCGCGAGCGGATCCGCTTGCTCGGTTACGTGACGCCGGCCGAACTGGCCGGCTGGTTCGCGCGCGCCATGATCTTTGCCTTCCCGTCGCTCGATGAAGGCTTCGGAATGCCGGTACTGGAGGCTATGGCCGCGGGAGTGCCGGTAATCGCTTCGAATCGCTCGGCGGTCCCGGAGGTCGCGGGCGATGCGGCCTGGCTGGTGGATCCGGAAAATGTCGAGGAGTTGAGCGGCGCGCTGGTGGAACTGACGCGCGATGCCGGCCGCCGGGCGGAGCTCTCGCGCCGCGGACTGCGGCGGGCCGCAGAATTTACCTGGGATGAGGCGCTCGAAAAAACGTGGAGGGTGTACTGCGAGCTGGTTGAGGGCTATCCGGACTAGCGGGATTCGTCGTCGACGGCGATCTTCAGCGCTTTCAAGAAGCGATGATCCTGCGTGGTGAATTTAACCTTGCCCGCGCTCTCGAAACCGCGCTTGCGCTCCGGCTCGGCTGCCGGCTCATCTTCGGAGGTTTCATCACCTTCGTCGCGCTTATTGAAGCCGATGGTGGCTTCCAGTACCAGGAAGACGTCGTAACCCGCGCGCTTGATTTCGCCGATAGCCTCGGCAATGCGGTCCGACTCCGAGAGCGAGTCGTTGATCGCGTTCCCCAGCTCCTGCATCAGGTTTTTCAATGGCTCGTCCACAACGACCTCCCTCTATAGTGTGGGATGCGACCGTGACCGCTCTCGTTGCATTTTCACGATCGCCTCCTTCGTACCCGTTTAGATTGTAGTAGAGGCTGCCGGGCTTCACAAGCTCTCTACGTGTTTTTAATCGGCAGTCAGGGCGGAAAACAACAGCACCCACTAACTTCTGATAACATTGATGTTGTGCCTAAGCGTAACATTTATCGAGAGGGCGCGCGAGTTTACAAAGAGGGCCGCCGGTTTCTGCATCATGTTGTTCCGGCGGTAGTGAAGCCAGCGCACAGCCTATGGCACCAGGTTCTCGGATTCGTATTCTGCGTAATGGCTACTCTCTTTGTTTTCTCTGGTTTCCGCGCCATCAGACAGTTCGACCATAGCGCCGGCGCCATCCTTCGGCTGGTGATGCTGGCCTTCGGCGTCTGCCTTTTGGGCGGATACGGCATTTCCTCGTTCCTCAGGGCCCGCAAGATTTCACGCTCCTGAAACGGGCCCCGTCACCCTCCTGACTTGCCCACGTTACAATTGCATCTCGATCAGGCTCGCCGCGCCGTTGTAAACTTCGGCCGCAGGTGCTTCCAGCGGAATCGCCGCGGGCTTGGCGCGCAGACCCAGCCGGTGCATGAGGCGGCCCACGTGATCCGGATCGTAGCGGATGCCGAAGCGCGCATCGATGGCGTGTGCCAGTCGCGCGGTGGTCCAGCGATCTGTCTCAAAACCGAAAGCCCGGGGGCCTCCGGCAAACATCTCGCGCACCTCGGTCATTTGGTTGGCGGAAAGCCGGCTGGGGCGTCCCGGCGCTTTGCGCTTGCGGAGACGTTCCAGACCTTGGCCCTCCAGAGTGCGAGACCAACGGGAAGCCGTAGTGCGGCTCACCCCGAACTTGCGGGCGACCCGGGCTTGCGTGGTCCCTTTCAGCAGATCCTCAGCAGCTTCGAGGCGTCTGCGTTCCATTTCGTCGCGATTCAATGTAACGGTGGCGGCAGCGTACATTCCTCGCGCGGTTAATTGGCCAGAGCAACACTAATATACATCAAAACATTTTTGATGTATATTGATTTTTCGCGCCGCGGCAATATTTTTTTCGGCGGGGGCGGGCGGCTTAGTCCGCCACTTTGATCACCAGCTTGCCGAAGTTTTCCCCGCGATAGAGCTTCTGCAGCGTGTCGGGGAATGTCTCCAGGCCCTCCACCACGTGTTCGCGCGCCTTCAGTTTGCCGGCCAGCGCCCAGCCGGCCAGCGCCTGCATGCCCTCCGGGTAGCGCGCCGCATAGTCGAACACTACGAAACCCTCCATCCGGGCGTGGTTGATCAATAGCGACATGTAGTTGCGCGGGCCCTGGATGGTTTCGAGCTGATTATACTGCGAGATGGCTCCGCAGATGATCACGCGTGCGCGGCGGGCCAGCATGGCCAGCGCGATATCCAGAATCTGGCCGCCCACGTTGTCGAAGTAAATGTCGATGCCTTTGGGACAGTGCCGGGCAAGCGCGGCCGCCACGTCCTCGTTTTTGTAGTCCACCGTGGCATCGAAGCCCAGCTCATCGACCACGTACCGGCACTTGTCGGGACCGCCCGCGATACCCACCACGCGGCAACCCTTGATGCGGGCGATCTGACCGGTCACCGCGCCCACCGCGCCCGCCGCCGCCGACACCACTACGGTCTCGCCTTCCTTCGGCTGGCCGATGTCGATCAGGCCGAAATAAGCGGTCAGGCCCGGCATGCCGAGCGCGCCCAGAAAACGCGGCAGGGGTGCCAGCCGTGGATCGACTTTGTTCAACTCCCGGGCCTTGGCGACCGCGTAATCCTGAACGCCGGTGATGCCGACTACCGTATCGCCCACTGCCAGGCTGGGATCGTTGGAAGCCACCACCCGGCCGATGCCCAGTGCGCGCATCACCTCGCCCAGGCCAACGGGCGCGATGTATGACTTGCCGGCGTTCATCCAGCCGCGCATGGCGGGGTCCAGCGACAGGTATTGCACCCCGACCAATACTTCGCCGGGACCGGGTGTGCCGGCGGGCTCGGCTACGAAGTCGAAATCGCTGCGCTTGACCATGCCGACGGGGCGGGAGATCAGTTTGAACTGGCGGTTCTCGAGTGTGCTCATATGCCCTACAGGTTCGCACATGGCAGGCGGGACGGCTACGCCGCGCTGCCCACACCAGCGCCTGCGAACCCAGATTGGCGATGTGCTCGATTTCCCCGGCGTAGAAAAGGCGTTAATCGTCGAGCGTCGGGGGCGCACTTACAGAAGGCCGTGCTGCCGCGCGTACTGCAGCGCTTCAATGGCCGCGCCGCGCGCGCCCGCGGTATCGCCGTTGGGCATGATGTGGATGGGGATGTCGGCCTGCTCTTCGCGCTGCGGCGGCATGCCTGCGTGAATTTCGCCGATAAACCAGCGTTGGAACTCGGGGCCGGTTTCGATGGCGCCGCCGCCGACCACCAGGGCATCGGGATCGAAGGTGTTGATCATTTCGTCGAAGAAGACCCCCAGCGCATGCGCCTGCACGCGGAAGATCTCCTTGCACATGGGGTCGCCTTTCTCCGCCAGGCCGCGCACCAGTTTGGCGGCCTGCGTCAGATCCAGCTTGCCCAGCTCGTGACCCGGAAAGCGCGGCAGAAAATAAGGCAGGAAAGACTTGCCGATGGCCGTCAGCGAGCACACCGATTCCAGATCTCCGATGCGCCCGCAGTTGCACTGCGGCACCAGCCCGTCGATGCCGCGGATATTCTGATACGGCAGCAGCACATGGCCCAACTCACCGCCGAAGCCCTTGCGGCCCTTCACATCGCGGCCGTCGATGATGACTCCGCCGCCCAAGCCGGTGCCGATCACCACCGTAACGGAAGTGGCCTGGCTGCTGGCCCCGAATATTGTGAAATGTCCCCACAGCGCGCCGGCGTTGCCGTCGTTGAGGTACGTCACGGGGATCCCCAACCGCGCCGCCAGACCGGCGCGGATGTCGAACCCGCACCATTCACTGTGCACGAAGTTGGTGGAACCCTGCGCGCTCAGCACGCCGGATGCGCTGGCAGGCCCCGGCGTATCGAGGCCGGCGACCGCCACGTCGCTAACCTGCAGGTCCGCCTTTTCGACCGCGATCCGCAAGCCTTCGACGATCTGTTGCAGGCAGACCCCCGGTCCCTCCCTGGACCGGGCGGGATGCTCGCACAGCCCCTCGATTAAGAACTTCTCCTGCGGGGTAATTAATGTATAGTTGATGGCGGTTCCGCCAAGATCCACTCCGGCCACTACACGCACGTGCGGTTTCCTCTGTTCGGACGATTGGATTCCAGAGAATTCAGGATAGCAGGAGTGGACGCGCGATACTGTGGAAATGGATCCGGCGACACGGGCGTTTGAGATCGTTATTCCAGTTCAACCTTCTGATCTCGACCAGTTGGGCCACGTCAACAATGTGACGTACGTCCGCTGGGTGCAGGAAGCCGCCGTGGCGCACTGGCAGGCTGTCGCGCCGGCGGCCGACCAGGCGAAGGTGCTCTGGATCGTGCTGCGCCACGAAATCGATTACCTGCAGCCGGCCCTTCCCGGCGACCAGATCATCGCGCGCACCTGGGTGGGCAGCGCCAGCCGTGTGCGCTTCGAGCGCTTCACCGAGCTGCTCCGGGCGAGCGACCGGACTGTGCTCGCGAAGGCGCGAACGATGTGGTGTCCGATCGACGCCGGGAAGCGCAAGCCGGTGGCCGTCAGCGCGGCCGTGCGGGCCTGCTTCTCCGCGCCGTAACCGTCCCGCGGCGCCTCGGGTCTGAAGCGCTGGAACGAGCCGCGTATGAAGTCTGGTCGATTGTGGATGTGCCCGGCGCTGGCTTGCGCCCCGTTCCAATGTTGGCGGCGCACAAAACCAGGTTCTGTCCCGGTTCAGCGCTCGCCGGTAATCTGGCCGGCCGGTAAGCGACCGGCTTCATACCTGCTCGCGCACTGATCACGACCGTGGATACCGCCGCTGCGACGCATCCGCCCATGGCGGCGTCTTTTCACCTCATCCGCGCCCGTGTGCGGCGCCGTCGGATTCAAGTGGGCATCGTAAGTAAAAGACTAGGCGTCAACGCCGCGATACCACCCGCATGCGCCTCGATTCGATCAGCGGCCGTTCCGACATGGCCTCGTCCACGATGGCCCCCTGCTCCTCCTGGTGCCGCCGCCCCGACCCGGTGGCCGGGCTGGCGCTTTCCGGGCGGCCGACATAGCGCAATTCGCGCCCGGTCGGCGTCAGCAGCGGCTGAAGCTGCTCCTCGATAAACCGCCGCCCGCCCATGTTGCGCGGCTCCTCCTGCGCCCACACCACTTCCGCGGTGAGCGGATAGCGCAGCAGCGTGTCGTTCACATCCGCCTCCGCGAACGGATACAACTGCTCGATGCGCACCAGCGCCACGTGATGGGCCTGGCGCGCCTCCCTGGCCGCCAACAGATCGTAGTAGATCTTGCCGGAGCAGAAGATGACGCGGGTCACCTGGTCCGGATCGATGGCGATGGTATCCGCCAGCACTTCACGGAAGCCGCCGCTGGTCAGCTCGGCGCTCGTGGAAACCGCCTTGGGATGCCGTAGCACGCTCTTCGGCGTGAACACCACCAGCGGCTTGCGCATGCCGCGGCGGTCCGCGCCGCCGTACATCTGGCGGCGCAGCACGTGGAAGTATTGCGCGGGCGTGGTGCAATTCACGATCTGCATGTTATTGCCGGCGCACAGCACCAGGAAGCGCTCGATACGGGCGCTGGAGTGCTCCGGCCCCTGCCCTTCAAAACCGTGCGGCAGCAGCAGCACCAGGCCGCTGGGCTGTCCCCACTTGGATTCCGCGCTCGTAATGAACTGGTCGATCATGATCTGCGCGCCATTGACGAAATCGCCGAACTGCGCTTCCCACAGCACCAGCGTCAGGGGATCGGCCACGCTGTAGCCGAACTCGAAGCCCAGCACGGCGTATTCGCTGAGCGAGCTGTCGTACACGTCAAAGCGCGCCTGGTCCGGTGAGACGTGCTGCAGCGGGATATATTTTTGAGCGGTCTCCGAATCCCAGAAAGCCAGATGCCGCTGGCTGAACGTGCCGCGGCCGGAATCCTGACCGCTGAGCCGCACGGGAGTTCCTTCCAGCGCCAGCGTGCCGAACGCCAGTGCTTCGGCGAACGCCCAATCGATGGGTCCGCCCTTATCGATCACTTCGCGGCGACGCTCGATGAAATTGCGCAGCTTGGGATGCAGATGGAAATTCTCCGGGAACTGCGTCAGCGCGCGGATCACGCGATTGACGGTGGCCTTGTTGACAGCCGTGCGCGGGCAGAATGCGGCGATCTCCCCGCTGGGCATGGCGGCCAGTTCCTGCCCTTCGAAACGGTCGGTGGACTTGGCGGCTGCGTCGTAAGCGGCGGACAGACCCTGCGCCAGGCTCTTGCGGATCCCCGCCACCTGCTCGGCGGTGAGCAGGCCTTCGCGCACCAGCCGCTCACCATACAGCGTGCCCACCGATGGATGCTCCTTGATCTTGCGGTAGAGGATGGGCTGCGTGTAGCTGGGGTCGTCGGCTTCGTTATGACCGTGACGCCGGTAGCAGAACATGTCGATGACGACGTCCTTCTTGAACTGCTGGCGGTAATCGAAGGCGATCTGCGCCACCCGGATGGCCGCTTCGGGGTCGTCCCCATTGACGTGGAAGATGGGCGCCTGCACGCCGCGAGCAACATCGGTCGAATACGGCGTGGAGCGGGCCTCGTCGGGCAGCGTGGTGAAACCGATCTGGTTGTTGATGATCAGGTGCACGGTGCCCCCCGTACAGTAGCCATCAAGCTGCGAAAGGTTCAAGGTTTCGGCCACTACGCCCTGTCCGGCAAACGCCGCGTCGCCGTGGATGAGCAGCGGAATCACGCGCTCGCGCTGAGTGTCTCCCAGGCGGTCCTGCTTGGGGCGCACGATGCCCTCCACCACCGGGTCGACGGCCTCCAGGTGGCTGGGGTTGGGCGAAACGGATACCAGCACTTCGCGCCCCGCCGTGGAGCGGTACACGCCGCGCGCGCCCAGATGATACTTCACGTCGCCGGAGCCTTGCGTGCTGGCCGGATCGAGCTCGCCTTCGAACTGCGCGAAGATCTCGGCCACCGGCTTGCCGACCACGGTAGTGAGCACCGTCAAACGGCCGCGGTGCGCCATGCCCATTACCATTTCGTGCACGCCTCTTCCGGCGGCCCGTTCCAGCAACTCGTTCAGGATGGGGATGGCGGTCTCCGCGCCTTCCAGGGCGAAACGCTTCTGGCCGACAAAGCGGGCGTGCAGGAAATGCTCGAACTCTTCAGCCTGCAGCAGGTGTTGCAGGATGCGCAATCGGGTCTCCCGGTCGAGCGGCCAGTTGTTCGACTGCGGCTCCATGCGGTGTTGCAGCCATTGCTTCTGCTCGGGATGCTGGATGTTCATGTACTCGCATCCGATTTTTCCGCAGTAGGTCTGGCGCAGCGTCTCCAGGATCTCGCGCAGTGTAGCGACGGGTTGCGGGCCGTGCCTGGCATGCTCTCCGATGGCTTCACCAAGGCTGCCGGTCAGGAATTCCCGGTCGAAATCCCAGATGGTGAGGCCGTAAGTCACCGGATCGAGCTCGGGATGGTTGCTGGGCTCGCCGCCCAGCGGATCGAGGTCGGCGATCAGATGGCCACGCACGCGATAAGCGTTGATCAGCTGAAGCACACCGGCTTCCTTGGCGATCTCGGCCGTGCGTCCGCCGGCGCCGGGCAGCAGGACGTTGCGATCCGGCTCCCAGCGCACGGGCTGATGCGGCATCTTCAGATGGGCAAAGATCTCTTCGTAGAATCCATCGCCGCCGTCCAGCAGGGCCTGCACTTTTCCCAGAAACATGCCGGATTCCGCGCCCTGAATGATGCGGTGATCGTAGGTGCAGGAAAGCGACATCACCTTGCTGATGCCCAGCATGGAGCGCGTCTCCGGCGCGGCGCCTTGATATTCCGCGGGATAGTCGATGGCGCCGGCGGCGATGATGGCTCCCTGGCCGCTCATCAGGCGCGGGCTGGAGCTCATGGTGCCGACCGTGCCCGGATTGGTGAGTGAGATGGTCGTCCCCTGGAAATCCGCGGGGGACAGCTTGCCCTTGCGTGCACGGTCCACCAGATCGTCGAAGGTGGTGACGTACTGCGCGAAGTCGATCTTGCCGGCGTCCTTGATGTTGGGGACCAGCAGGTTGCGGTTGCCGTCTTTGGCTGGGACGTCCACCGCTATGCCCAGGTTGATCTGCGGATGCACTACGCGCGCGGGTTGCCCGTCCACCTCGCCGTACGCATGGTTCAGGCCAGGAAAGTCTTCCAAAGCCTTGAGAATTGCCCAACCGATCATGTGCGTGTAAGAAACTTTGCTCTTGCCGACCAGCGTGCGGTGCTGATTGATGATGCGCCGGTTCTCATCCATCACCTTGACGGGGATGACGCGCTGCGAAGTAGCCAGCGGAATGGCCACGCTGGCATTCATGTTCTCGGCGATCTTGGCGGCGATACCGCGCAGAGGCTGAAGGCCGGAGGCAGGCGGCCGCGGTGCGGCTGCTGCGGGAGGCGGCGGTTCCGCCGCGCCGCGGGGCGGGTCTTCGAAGACGTGCTTCCAGCTTTCGTCCACGGCCGTGCGGTCATTCAGATACTGCTGATATAGCTCATCTTCGAGCCAGGTATTAATACCCAGTTCCGGATCGGTTTTTGAGGGCATAGTGCGGGAAGGCTTTCCTATTTATCATAACGCCACGCGGTCTATTCACGATCATCGAAAGATCTCATTCTGTGCTAACCTCGGACTATGCGTGGGCGCCTTTTTCTGGTTGTTTTGCTCATCGCGCTGTTTACGAGCTATACGCCGCTTCGCGCGAGTGATTCTGACCACGACTTGACGGGTAAGTGGGTGCTGGACGCGGACGCCAGTGACCTTGCCTCCCTCGGAAAAGTGGAAACCAATCTCAACGTTACACAGGGTGGCGGCGGCATCCTCTGTTCCGATGGGACGGCGCAATGGTCGTATGCGTTGGATGGCAGTGAGACGCGCAAACAGATCGGCGACGAAAACCGAAGCTCGGTAACCAAGTGGGAAGGCTCGGCCCTGCTTGTCAATACCCAGGTAACCGGACCGCGGCACTACACCGTGATGGACCGCTGGGAAATTTCCCGCAGTCACAACACACTGACTATCACGCGTCAAGTTGTTAACTCCGGCGGCGAATGGGAAGGTAAGTTGGTTTTCCGGCGTGAAGGAGCCGCGATGGCGGCTGCCCGTCCGCCAGTTGATGCGCCAGCGGCAAGTGAGCCTTCAAAGACCACCGGTTGGCGGCAAGCCGAACACCCTGACTCCGCATCGGAGCCGGTGCTGGCCACCAGGCCGGCGGCCGGCGCGCCTCCTGACGTCACCATCCCTACCGGAACGCGTGTCCTGCTTTCGCTCACTGCTGAAGTGAACACCAAGCACGCCAGGGACGGTGATCGGGTCTACCTGCGCACGGCGAGCCCGGTGGCCGCCGGTGGCCGGGTCGTCATCCCGCGCGGCAGCGATGTCGAAGGTACCATCACCCACACCAAGGCCGCCGGCAAAGTGGTCGGCAAGGGCGAGCTTTACATTCGGTTCGATCAGCTCATTCTGCCCAACGGCGTATCGCGGGATTTTCGCGCCCGGCCGCCGGGAGAAGAGGGCAAGGTCGATGGTCACACCAAGGGCCCGGACGGCCGCACCGTGATTGAGGGGGCCGGCGCGGGCGCGGCCGTGGGCGCCATCACTCGAGGCTTGGGCGGCGCCGCCGTGGGCGGCGTGGGCGGCGCGTTGGCCGGGGTGCTACTTTCCCGCAACCAGAATGTAGTGCTGCCCGCCGGCACGCACCTGGAGATGGTCCTGGATCGCGACCTGGTATTTCATCCCGAAGAGCTTCCGTAGTTGCGCCTTCGCCAACACCAGCTCGCCCCCGCACCCAATGAGATAATGTGCTCGTGAACCGGCTACTACTCCTGCCCCTGGCCGCCACGACGTTGTGCGCGGGGGAAATCAGCACCGGAGCTATGCTCGGCCGGCACTACGATCCGCGCGCGTTCTACGTGCGCAGCGCGCCCGGCGACAACTGGCAGAAGACGTACAGCGGCCCCGGCTGCCGGCACGAAGCCCAGGGCAAACTGATGAACGTCCGCCTGGCCAACGCCCTGTTCCTCGACGAGTGGCTGAAGGAGCGGCCGTTCAATCCCGAGTTCAATACCGATGCCGTGATCCAGGCGCTGGATTTCTACAAGGGCCACGGCGTTCTGATGATCAATGTGAGCCTGCAGGGCGCCACCCCCGGCTACGACAAGACAATTAACGGCATCGATCGGGAAAATGCCTACCGGCTCGGCCCCGCGCGCGGCATGTACGTCAGCACGTTCCGGCCGGACGGTTCGCTGAAGGCGGACTGGCTGGCGCGACTGGAGCGCTTGCTGCGGGCCGCGGATCAGCGCGGCATGTTCGTCAACCTCATGTACTTCTTCCACGGCCAGGACGAGCAGTTCCAATCCACAGCGGCCATCCACAATGCCGCCGTTAACATCACGGACTGGCTGATCGCGCACGACTTCCGCAACGTGATCATCGATGTGGCCAACGAGTACGATCTTCCCGGCCCGCAATGGGACTTCAAGGGCTACATACCGCAGAACATCATTCCACTCATAGACGATGTGCGCGAGCGCTTCAGCCACGCCGGCTACGTCCTGCCGATCGGCGTTTCGAGCGATGGCCGCATGCGCTATCCGGCATCGTTGCAGGGCCAGGTGGATGTGCTGCTGGTGCACGGCGACGGCCGCAGCGCGCAAGAGAAAGCCCGCCGCGTGGCGGAGCTGAAAGACGTCGAGCGCCCCGTGTTAATGACCGAAGACGACAACGGGCGCGCTACTACCGCGGAGCACCTGGCGGGCGATCTTGCAAGTTGCGACATTTTCTTTCATCGGGCCGCCGGCTGGGGATACCTGCCCTGGATTCAAGCCCAGCGATTCCCCTTCCGCTATCTGCCGGGCATCGGCGCGGAGGTGCGCGACGACATGCCCGAAAGGGAGCGAGACATGGCTTATTTCCACGCCGTGCTCGACCACATCGCCGCGCTCACCCTGCGACGTCCGCCCAAGGAAGATGGTCCGTAGACCATGAACACCCGCATTGCCGAGCTCTCCGGATTGCGCCAGTTCCGCCTGCTGGAGACCGCCCTGGCGGATCCCGGCTCCGGGGAAGTGCAAGTCCGCATCGACGCGGTGGGGATCTGCGGCTCGGACCTGCATTCCTACGCCGAAGGCGCCATCGGCGACACGCCTTGCCAGTATCCCATGGTGCTGGGTCACGAGCCCGCCGGAGTGGTGATCAAATCAGGCGCGGGCGTAAGCGGCTGGAGCGCCGGGGACCGCGCGGCATTCGAGCCCGCCATTTATTGCTATCACTGCGAATTCTGCCGGACGGGCCATCACAACGTGTGCGCCAGCATCCGCTTCATGAGCATGCCCGAGGATCCCGGATTCTTTCGAGATTATGCCAACATTCCCGCGCACAATCTGATCGCCATCCCGCCGGCCCTGGGCGCACCCGAGGCGACCATTATCGAACCGCTGGCCGTGGTGCTGCATTCCATGCAGTTTGTGGCGCTGCGCCAGGCGGAGACCGCCGTGGTATTCGGAGCCGGGCCGATCGGGCTGATGACGGTGATTTGTCTGAAGCTGGGCGGCGCCGGCAGAGTCTGGGCGGTGGAGCCGGTAGCCGCGCGCCGCGAACTGGCGCGCCGGGCCGGCGCGGATGCCGTGCTGGACCCCGCCGCCATCGATCCCTCGCGCGAGATCCTGCGCGATACGGGCGGCCGCGGCGTGGACGTGGCCATCGACTGCGCGGCCGCAGGCGGCTCAGTCAACCACTGCCTGCATGCCGTCCGAAATGCCGGGCGGGTGGTGATCACGGGGATTCCGGCGGAGCGCGAGGTGCCGCTCGAATTCTCGCCCATGCGCCGCAAGGAACTGACTGTGTACACCGTGCGCCGGTCGAATCACGAAGTCGAAGCCGCGCGCGAAACCCTGATCGCCCAGCTCCCGCGCTTTGCCGCCTTGATCACCCACAGGCGCCCGCTGGAGCGAATTGCCGAGGCCTTCGCCCAGGCGGAGCATCGCCTGGACGGAGTCGGCAAGCTGGTCATCGTCGCCTAGCGAAGGCCTTCCACCGCAACTTGCGCAACGGCCCTCTCCGGGCATAGACTAGATTAGCCTCATCGTCTGGGAATGTTGCGGCAGCTACCCCTCATAAGCTCCGGCTGCCGCGGGTATCATAACCCGCTACGTATGCGGGGGCATGGAGGGACTGGGATGAAGCACAGCTTTGCGGTTTCCATTGGAGGCGCCGCGGGGCAGGGTGTTGCAACGCCGGGCAATATCTTTGCGCGGATCTTTGCCCGGCGCGGTCTGCATCTGCTCGCCTATAACGCGTATCAATCCATCATCCGGGGCGGCCATACTTTTCTGACTATCCGCACGGGCCCGGACAAAATCCTGAGTTTCGGCGACCACATCGACCTGATGATTCCCCTGAATCAGGACACCATGGACCGGCACTTGCACCTGCTGGGTCCGGGCGCGGCCGTGATCTACAACGGGGAGACCATCAAACCGGGAACGGCTAACGAGGGAGTGCGGCTATGTCCGCTGCCGGTCTCGGAGCTGAGCACCAACAGCCGCAACAAGGTCGAACAGAATACCCTGGCCGTGGCCGCGGCGCTCAGCATGATGGGAGTCGGTTTTCAACCGCTGGAGGAAGTGCTGGCGCAGCAGTTCAGGAAGAAGGGCGATGCGGTGGTGAGCGAGAACGTGGGTGTGGCGCGCAATGCCTACCACTACGCCACGCAGCACTTCGCTCCGTTCCCGCGTCCCTTGCCGATGACCGAGAACCCCAAGGCCGTGCTCACCGGCAACATGGCGCTGGCCATGGGCGGCGCGGCGGCGGGGGTGAAATTCTATTGCGCCTATCCCATGAGCCCATCCACCGGCGTGCTGCATTGGATGGCCTCGCACGCGCGCAAGGCCGGCATCATGGTGCGGCAGGTAGAGGACGAGATCGGTGTGATTAACATGGCCATCGGCGCGGCCCACGCCGGCGTGCGCGCCATGTGCGCCACCTCCGGGGGCGGCTTCGCCCTGATGACCGAGGGTCTGGGACTGGCCGCCATGATCGAGACGCCGGTAGTGGTGATCGATGTGCAACGCGCCGGGCCCTCCACGGGAGTCCCCACCAAGACCGAGCAGGGCGATCTGTGGCAGATGCTGGGCGCCGGCCACGGCGATTACCCGCGGGTCATCGGCACCCCCACCGACATCCTGGACTGCTTCCGGATGATCCCCGAAATCTTCAACGTGGTGGACAAGTACCAATGCCCCGGCATCGTGTTGGGCGATCTGCTCTTGTCTGAAGGCACTGCCAGCGTGGAACCGGGCGACCTGGATTTTAACACTCCGATCGATCGCGGCGAGCTGATTACATCCGCAAATGGAAATGGGGCCAGTGTCTACAAGCGGTATCTATTGACCGAGAGCGGCGTCTCGCCGCGCGCCATTCCCGGCGTTCCGCACCATACGCACACGGTGGCGAGCGACGAGCACATGGAAGATGGCGTGCTTATCAGCGACGAGTTCACTAATCCCGTCAAGCGGCGCGAGATGATGGAAAAACGGCAGCGCAAAGTGGCCGGCATCGAAGCGTCCGTTCCGCCGCCGGAGCTGATAGGCGATCCGGCCGCCGAAGTAACGCTGATCGGTTGGGGATCGACCATGGGCGTCATCCAGGAGGCCGTGGAGATGCTGAACGAAGAGGGCATTACAGCCAACCAGCTTCAGATCCGCTGGATGGTGCCGCTGCACGGCGAACGCATCGTCGAAATCCTGCGCGGCTGCCGCCATACCATCATCGTCGAGAACAACTTCAGCGGACAGTTCGCGCGCTATCTGCGCAGCGAAACCAGCTACGTCCCGGACGGGAACATCCGCAAGTACGACGGAGAGCCGTTCATGCCGCATCACATCGTGGAAGCGGTGAAGGAACAACTGGCCGGGAGCACCAAGCTGTCCGTGCCGATGCACGAAATCATGGTCTAGGGGAGAATTATGGCGACGACAATTGAAGCTTTGAAACCGGTTAATCTGACCGACCTGAAAGGCAAAGTCGATCCCGACTGGTGCCCCGGCTGCGGCGATTTCGGCGTGCTGGCGGCCTTTCAGAAGGCGCTGGTGGAGTTGCAGATTCAGCCGTACAACGTGGTGACCATCAGCGGCATCGGCTGCTCCTCGAACCTGCCGGGCTTCATCGAAACCTACGGCATGCACACGCTGCATGGCCGGGCACTGGCGGTGGCCACCGGCATGAAAATGGCCAATCACGACCTGACCGTAGTGGTCACGGGCGGCGATGGCGACGGCTTCGGCATTGGCGGCAACCATTTCATGCACACCATCCGGCGCAATGTCGACCTGCTGTATCTGGCCATGGACAACCAGATATACGGGCTGACCACGGGCCAGGTCTCGCCCACCAGCCGCATCGGCATGAAGACCAAGAGCACGCCGTTCGGCAGCGTGGAGGGCCCCATTAATCCCATTGCGCTGGCATTGGCGGCGGGAGGGTCGTTCGTGGCGCGCGCTTTCAGCGGCGATCAGAAGCACCTGACGGATCTGATCAAGCAGGGGCTGCAACACAGGGGTTTCTCCTTCATCGACGTCTTCAGCCCGTGCGTGACCTACAACCACGACAACACCTATCCGTGGTTCAAGCAGCGCGTCAAGCGGCTGGAGGACGATAAGGGCTACGATCCCACCAACTGGCTGCAGGCCATGGAGCGCTCTCAGATCTGGGGCGAGGAGATTTACACAGGCAAATTCTTTCACAACCCGGAGCAGCCTGCCCTGCACGAACTGGAGCCGGTGCTCGACCAGGGCGGACCGCTGGCGCATCGCGACCTGCGCGTCGCGCCGGAAGCCGTGCGGGAGTTTATCAACGAGCTGATGTAGGGAAGGACCCGCGGAAGCGTGTTATATTGAAACAACCCCGATGCGAAGGGGACCAAGAAGTTACTAATATAGGGTCAAATCTGTTCGACGCGGCCCGGGCGGAGCCTTTAGGATTCCGCCCGGCACGCACCTGCCTCCCGGCTCCCTAAGCAAATTTGATTTTGAGGGCTATCGCGTGCGGCGAAGGCTGCAGCGGCGGCATCGGGATCCTTAGTCCCGCGGCATCCTGCGTCCAGCGCACTCCGCCATGCCCGAGCAACTCAACGCCGGCCACGCGCTCGGTCACCGACCGCACCACGGCGTCGCCTTTCGGCCAGCCCATCACGAAGGCGTACAGCGTACCGCCCTTGATGGTGAACCGGACGTCTTCCGCGGTCAGGTCCTTGCGCGCTTCTTCATTGAACGCGGCCTGCGGCTTCAACTGCGTGCCCGGACCCTCGCCGAACACTTTCCACGGACGCGTGCCGTGAATGCCCTCGCTGTTCACCGCCATCCAGGCGGTGATTTCCGCCAGGATGCGCCGCTCGTCCGAGTCCAGCTCTCCTGAATTCGGCAGCGGGAAATTCAGCAGCAGGTTGCCGTTGCGACTCACGATATCGCACAGCATATCGATCACCGTCTTGGGCGATTTGTAGTGTGCGCCGCGCTTATAGTGCCACTCGCCCACGCATGTGTCGGTCTGCCAGGGGTTCGGCCAGATCTTGTCCACGATGCCGCGCTCCACGTCCAGCACGCAAGTGCCGGCATCGCAGTCCTCACGCCGCTTGCTGGTGTAGACCGCCTCCACCTTGCCGCCGTGCCTGCGGGCGCTCTCGTTGTAATGATGCGACACCAGCCGCAGGCCGTACTCTTCGAACGGCAGCGCGCCGTCGGTATAGAGCAAGTCGGGCTGATATTGATCCACCAGGTCCGTAATGCGCAGCAGCCAGTGGGCTCGCCAGGATTCGGGGATGCCATCCGGTCCCCACTGCAACTCGCGCTGTCCGAACGGCGCGCAGGCCGCCTCGCCGTAAAGATCCGCGTTGGCCGGGTCCACGCCGTCGTAGGCCACCCCTGCCAGCGCGCCGGTTTTGTCCGCGCCATGGCTCACCGCGAACCATTTATAGGTGATCCACAAGTGCTCGCTCACGCCGAACTTCAGCCCTTCGCGCAATGCGGCCTTGCGGAACATGCCCACAACGTCTTTGCGCGGTCCCATGTTCACCGCGTTCCAGCGCGTGTGCTTCGAGTTCCAGAGGTCGAAATTGTCGTGGTGCACACCCATGCTGACGAAGTACTTCGCGCCGGCCTTCTTGTACAAGCCGACCAGGTGATCCGGATCGAACCGGTCGCCTTTCCAGGTAGGGATGACGTCCTTGAAGCCGAACTTGCTGGGGTGACCGTAAGTAGCCACGTGATGCTTATACTGCTCGCTGCCCTGCATGTACATGTTACGGGCATACCAGTCGCCGGCCTCGGCGGCCGATTGCGGTCCCCAATGCGCCCAGATGCCGAACTTGGCATCCCGGAACCATTCGGGGATCCGGTAATGTTTCAGCGATTCGCGGGTGGGGTCAAAAGGAGCAGCGGCTGCGGCGAAGCCCCCCGCCAGCAGCGCGAGCGTTTCTCTTCTGGTAAGCGTCATGCGCCGCGACGTTAGTCTTTGGGCGGTGCGGGCTGCGTCGGCTCGTCAGGAGTGCTCTTCAGTGAATCTTTAAAGCTGCGAATGCCTTGCGCCAGGCCCTTGCCGAGCTCCGGCAGCTTCTGCGGACCGAAGAACAGCAGGGCGATAGCCAGGATCACAAGGAGGTGCCTGGGTTGGAGCAGATCTTCAATCATGATTGTTCCTTTGACTAGATGGTATCACAACCAGCAGAGGCCTCCCGGCTTATCGTCCTAACGCGCGAAATAACCGCTCTTGGCCCGCAGGATGTGGGGGCCGTCGGCGGCCGACGCGCCCGCGGCCAGCATTAGAATAACCAGCAATGTTCGCATGCAAGGGTTAATACGCCCCACCGCCGCGGAGCGAATGCAAGATCCCACGCCGGAGGCGGGTTAACATGTGATTTATGCGACGACGCGATTTCCTGGCGCTGGCGGGCGCGGCTCCTTTCGCCGCGGCCGTGCCGGCCTCCAAATTGGCTGCCGATCCGCACCGGCCGCAATATCATCTGTTGCCCACGGCCAACTGGATGAACGATCCGAACGGCCCCATATACTGGCAGGGCAAGTATCACATGTTCTACCAGTACAACCCCAACGGCGCTTTCTGGGGCGACATGCATTGGGGACACGCGGTAAGCGACGATATGGTGCGCTGGAAGCACCTGCCCATGGCCATGGCCCCTACGCCGGGCGGTCCCGATAAGGACGGGGTCTTCAGCGGCTGCGCCGTGATCGACAATGATACGGTAGCAGCGATCTACACGGGGGTGAATCCCGAAACGCAGTGCATCGCCACCAGCAGCGGCGACTTGACCTCCTGGAAGAAGTTCGCCGGCAACCCAGTAGTGGCCGCGCCGCCGTCCGGGCTGGAAGTGGCCGGTTTTCGCGATCCCGCGGTGTGGAAAGAAGGCGATACCTGGCTGATGGCGGTGGGCTCCGGTTTTCGCGGGAAAGGCGGCGGCGTGCTGCTGTACGAATCCAGGGACCTGCGCCGTTGGAGCTACCTGCATCCGCTGGTGACCGGCAGAATGAAGGCCGGCGCCAGCGCCAAAGATCCCGTAGATAGCGGCGAAATGTGGGAATGTCCTGACTTCTTCTCCATAGACCAAAAGTACCTCTTGATCTACTCGACCGAGCGCGTGGTGAAGTATCAACTGGGCATTTACACCGACCGCGTCCTGCATCCGGAGACCATGGGCGGCATCGATCACGGTTGCTATTACGCGGCCCGCACCATGACGAACACCGGCGATCGCCGCATCCTGTGGGGGTGGGTGACGGAGGGCCGCAGCGAGGCTGCGCAACGCGCCGCCGGCTGGAGCGGCGTTATGTCCCTGCCGCGCGAGTTGAAGTTGTACGGCGCCCAGGTGCAGATGCGTCCTGCCGCTGAGGTTGAGACACTGCGCGGCAAGCACCTAGGCGCCGACGCCGGGGGCGACTGCCTGGAGATCCGCGCGGAGATCGATCCGGGCAATGCCGTGCAGGCCGGCCTGAAGCTGCGAGCCGCACCCGATTCAAGCGAACAGACGCTGGTGTACTACGACCGCCAGGCCAGACTGATTTGCGTGGACCGCAGCCAGTCCAGCACGGATGCGAGTGCGGACCACACGATGCAGTCCGGGCCCTTCCTGCTAGGGCGCGGCGAGCCGCTGCGTTTGCACATTTTCCTGGATGGATCGGTAGTCGAGATCTTCGTCAACGACCGGTTCTGCCTCACCGCGCGCATCTACCCGGCCGGTACGCGCAGCACCGGTCTGGGACTGTATGCCACGGCCATTACCGCAAAAATGCTGTCGTTCGACGTCTGGGAGATGCGTCCAATTTCGCCCAACCGCTTGACATCCTAAGCCCGAGATGCTTTGACTTACTCACAGGCTGCGCAGCCAAACTACGAAAAGCTCCGTTTTGGGCTGCATATTTGGCGTTACTGGACGGGCAACATTCGTATAACAGCGTCTAACCTGCTGTTGCGCAGCGATTTACAGGCTTGTAACATGCAGTGCTGTATGAATGTGCACTTTGTTACGAAGTCTTTACGAACGTTGAACTTGTCTCAAATCGGGGAACACTTTCCACAAGCTTTTCCACAGACCGGTTGAAAAAATGGACGGCGTCTTGATGGGGTTCAGACGAACTGATACTTGGCGGCTTTTTCGTCCCACAAGATCTTGCGGTTGTTCTTGAAGGAAAGCGTAGCCATATGGCCGGAAATGGCGGCTTGCTGCCCGACCTCCGGCGATGCGATCACCTGCTCGTGGCCGCGGATGGCTTCCACCCAATTGCGGAAATGGTTGATGGCGCCATCGCGTTCGTTGAAATCTTTAGGGCCGTTGAGGTGGATGGCCTGGCGCGCCTTCACACGCTCGGGGGCTTTACCGTTCAGCAGTTGCGGGGTGAAGTACAGGTCCATGCGGTTGAGCACTTCGAGGGTGCCTTCGTTGCCGCATAGCTGCTCGCCATAGCCGTAGTTATCGTTGCCGAAGTAGCTCGAGTAGTTGATCTGTAGTTTGCCGGGATACTCGTATATGGCGCTGAAAGTATCGGGAGTATCGCGGTCGTCGTCCGCGCCGGTCCAGCGGTAGATGCCGCCCGAAGCCATGCACGAGAGCGGCACGGTGCGATCCAGCATGAAATTGACGATATCGGTCTGGTGCACCAGCAGGTCGGTGGAGATGCCGCCGGAGTAATCCCAATAGAGACGCCATTGATAATAGCGATGCGGGTCCCAGGCGCGCTTGGGCGCGGGTCCCAGAAACTTCGGCCAGTCGGTATTCTGCTCGGTGGCATCCGGCGGGATCACGTAGCGCCAGGCTGGATTGTCATCGGTGGAGTTGCGATACCAGAAGGCGCGTACGAAATGCACGTCGCCGATCAGGCCCTGCTGCACCAATTCCCGGGCCTTCTTGTAGAGCGAAGAACTGCGATTCTGCGTGCCCACCTGCACGATCTTGCCGGACTTCTTCCACTCGCGCACGATGTCCCAGCCTTCCTCGATGGTGTGAGCCAGGGGTTTTTCCAGGTAGACGTGCTTGCCCGCGCGCAGGGCGGCGATAGCCATATCATGATGCAGGTGCTCCGGGGTCATGATGAAGACCGCATCAATGGACTTGTCGGCCAGCAGGTCGTGGAAGTCGGTGTATGTGGCGGGAGTATTGCCCCAGATGGTCTGCACGCGATCCTTGCCGCGCGCCAGGTAGCCCTGGAAGGTGTCGCAAATGGCGGTGATGGTGACCGTCTCGGGGGCGGCCTTTTTGAGCCAGTCAATGCCGGCGTTGCCGCGCGTGCCGACGCCGATCCAGCCGATGTTGATCTTGTCGTTGGCGCCGCGCGCGCGGATGACGGCGGGTCCGGCCAGCACGGCTGCGGTGGCCGATGTTTTCAGGAAATCCCGGCGATCCATAGCGTGCATATGGTAGCAGATGGCGCGCTTCGCACGCTCCTCCGCCAGTGCTACCATGCTTAGATCACCGGGTGCCACCATGCCCTCAATTCAGCTCAAAACTCCTGTTCCCGGACCCCGCTCTCAAGCCCTGATCGCGCGCCGCACCGAAGCCGTTCCCCGCGGCGTGTCGCAGGTGACTCCGATCTTCGTGGCGCGCGCCGAAGGGGCCGTTATCGAAGATGTGGACGGCAACCGTTATCTCGATTTCGCCGGCGGCATCGGCTGCCAGAACGCCGGCCATCGCCAGGCGGGTATCGTGGCGGCGCTGCACGCGCAGGCCGAGCGCTTCCTGCATACATGCTTCATGGTGACGCCCTACGAGAGTTACGTTCGGCTGGCCGAAAAGCTGAACGCGCTGGCGCCCGGCCCGACACCCAAGAAGACGCTACTGCTGAACAGCGGCGCCGAGGCGGTGGAAAACGCGATCAAGATCGCGCGC
>Ga0070731_10000698_pt1 | contig 41063 bp, 35 predicted proteins | sample Coa_R1_2_FD_66448 | JGI IMG/M metagenome (GOLD analysis project Ga0070731, IMG submission 66448) | Surface soil microbial communities from Centralia Pennsylvania, which are recovering from an underground coalmine fire - Coalmine... | ecosystem: Environmental > Terrestrial > Soil > Unclassified ...
CAATGGTTTATTGGTTAATCAAAAAACAAATGCGGATGGTACACGTACTGATTCCTGGAAAATGGACCTTCCCAATAAACCTTATTTATTTTTTATGGGAGTCGGAGATTTTGCGGTAATAAAAGATAGTTACAAAGGCAAAGAAGTGAGTTACTATGTAGAAAAAAAATCTGCAGGTGTCGCAAGAAGAATTTTTGGATTAACTCCGGAAATGATTGCTTTTTTTTCAAAAGTCACAGGTGTTGATTACCCGTGGCCAAAATATACCCAGATAATTGGTGTTGACAATGAAAGTTTTTCAATGGAAAACACCAGCACCACTTTGCATGGCGATTTTATCGAACAGGATGCAAGAGAACTTGCTGATGGAAATAATTCAGAAGATGTGATTGCGCACGAATTATTTCATCAATGGTTTGGAGATTATGTCACGTGCGAAAGTTGGCCGAATATTACGCTGAATGAATCTTTCGCCGATTACGGCGAAACGCTCTGGCACGAACATAAATATGGAAAAGACGATGCGGATGGATATAACAACCGTGGAATGAGAGATTATTTAAGTAACCCAGACGACACTTTAAAATCCCTGGTTCGGTTTCATTATTATGATAAGGACGATGTTTTTGATGCAGTGAGTTATGCCAAAGGAGGCCGCATTTTGCACATGCTTCGAAATTATGTTGGCGACAGCGCGTTTACCAAATCTTTAAAATTATATCTCAGTACCCATAAATTTAGCAATGGTGAAGCACAGGATCTGCGGCTAGCATTTGAAGAAGTAACCGGGCAGGATCTGAATTGGTTCTGGAACCAATGGTATTACGGAGTTGGCCATCCAAAACTGGATATCAGTTACGATTATGATGCATCAAATAAATTAGCAAAGGTTTTCATTCATCAAACACAGACTGCAAAAACATTTACGCTGCCTTTTGCCATTGACGTATATGAGGGAGGAAATAAAAAACGTTATCGTGTTTGGATGATGAACCACGCTGATACATTTTCTTTCGTCGTAAATTCAAAACCAGATCTGATCAACGTAGATGGCGATAAAATCCTGCTCTGCGAAAAAAATGACCACAAATCATTGGATGAATTTATTTACCAGTATCATCACGCAGGTTTATTTGCTGACAGAAGGGAGGCATTGATGTTTGCCTTACAACATCAGACAGAAAACAAAGCGTTGAGTTTTTTAAAAGAGTGTTTGCGGGATAAATCATGGCGAATTAAATCTACCACACTCGAAGGTATTGAGGCTGACAATGACACGGTGAGAAAAGAATTGGAAGCTGACATCGCAAACATCGCTATGAACGAATCCTATAAACCGGTAAAAGCCCGGGCTATTGCGATTTTGGGTAATTATAAACAGGCAGGATATAAACAATTAATTCTTGCGGCGACCAACGATTCTTCCTATACGGTTGCCGGAGATGCATTAATTGCTCTGAGTAAGATAGATTCTGCAGCGGCATCAGAGGAGGCAAAAAAACTTTCATCTGTGCCGGCAAAAGGAGAATTAAAATATGCGTTGGTCAGCAATAGTGATGAAACAAAATTCGATGCGATTTATAATAATTTCAGTGGCTTAGCCTTTGGCAACGAGCAATTTTTTACCATAAAACCTTTCGCACATTTTTTGCGAAATGTAAAAAATACCGATAAAATAAAAAAAGGAGTTGATCTGCTGGTGAAATTAAGAGGCGATATTCCGCAGCAATATCATTCCTTCACAGATCCTGAAATCAATGGTGCGTTGAAAGAATTGATGGAGAAAAAACAGGCGCAAGGATTAACAGAACAAGCAGATTATATTAAAGCAAAACTCCCGGCAGATAATAAATAGGATAAAGAAGATGTCTGCAATGAAAAACAGGATGTGAAGAGATTGGTATATTTTGTCTTTTCTGATCTGCATTCTTTATTTTTTGTTTCCCCGCCCAAGAATTATTATCTGGTATTTGTTGGTTTTGCGATTATATTATTGAAGATTCGATTCCGCCCAGGTCTACATAATTTAATCAGTTATTGCCTCATCAATTGGGCTGCAGTTTCGACAGGCGGTGTCGATAGAAGAATTTCATTTAGAGATCCCGTCATTTGAGGCATTGCATGTCATCTGTGCCTTTTAGGGAAAAAGAGCATTACTTCAATTCCAGTAAAACGCACCTGGCATTCTCTTTGCCGCTGATAATTTCAATATTGCTATGGGGTGGAAAGAAATAAAATTTTCCAGCAGTTAACGAATGATTATTCGCGCTAATAATTCCAGATATACCTATTAAGAGGTGTGCGCAATTTGACTGTTGAATTCCAGCCATTTTTTCTGCATTAAGATCAAGGATGTAAACGTGCACTAATTTTTTTACGATCTCCAAGTGAAAATCTGTTTGGAGTATAATCCCACAGGTGTCGCCAGCCGGTTCTTTTTTTGCCAGTTCAATATCCATCACATGAAAAACTGAATCCCCGTCGTTCCAAACTTTGTGGGTAATCGGCTTTTCATCATAAGCAGCATAACTGGTTTGCGCCGGTATAACATTGGCGATCGAGGGTGCTGCGCCGACGATTTGTGTTCCGATTGTTGATTTGCTGAGAAAAACAATCACTGAAGGTGCAGCGTGAATATGCGTAAGTGTGGTATCGTGCGGTTTGATGTGAACGTCGATCAATCTTACATAATCATTCTCCAATACGACTTGGTGATGCGGTTCATTACGGACAGGAACCTGAGCTGAGAGTTTTATTGTGATAAGAAAACAGAAAAATAAAATGGAAGCAACCAGTATCGGATTTTTCATGAAATAAATTTACCCATTTATTGCAGCAATTCCCGGCAATTCTTTTCCTTCAAAATATTCAAGCATAGCGCCCCCGCCGGTAGATACATAACTTACTCTGTCAGCGAATCCAAACTGATTCACAGCTGCCACACTATCGCCACCACCAACCAGGGAAAATGCTCCGTTTTGGGTTGATTCGGCCACGGCTGTTGCAATTGCTTTTGTTCCGTGCTGAAATTTTTTCATTTCAAAAACACCCATTGGTCCGTTCCACAAGATGGTTTTTGATTTTTTTATCACGTTGCTGAATTGTTCGCAGGCATTTTCACCAATATCCAATCCCATCCATCCGTCAGGAATGTTGTTGCTCGGCGAGGTGGAGTCGTTTGCATTTGCATCAAATTTATCAGCGATCACCGAATCGGGAGGCAAATGAATACAAACATTTTTTTCTGCTGCTTTTTTTAATAGATCGTTTGCAACATTAAGCCTGTCATCTTCACACAATGAGTTTCCTATTTTTCCACCCATCGCTCTCAGAAATGTATAGGACATGCCACCTCCGATAATTATATCCGTTGCTTTTTCCAGCAAGTTTTCAATTATTAATATTTTGTCTGAAACTTTTGCGCCCCCAATAATTGCCACGAACGGTTTTTGCGACTGATGTAAAACTTTTTCCGCACTGATTACTTCGCTTTCCATCAATAAACCAAACATTCTTTTTTCCGGAGGAAAAAATTTCGCGATGACCGCTGTTGAGGCATGCGCGCGGTGCGCCGTTCCAAATGCATCATTCACGTATACATCACCAAGGGCTGACAATTTCTTCGCGAAGACCTCATCACCTTTTTCTTCTTCTTTATAAAAACGCAAATTTTCAAGAAGCAACACTTCACCGGTGCTTAACATGGTTGCAGTAACATGAGCCTGCTCACCGATGCAATCGTTTGCAAATAAAACCGGTGAGCCTAATAATTTGCTTAAATGGGTTACCAAATGTTTTAACGAAAATTTATCTTCCGGTCCGCCTTTAGGTCTGCCGAGATGGGACATCAAAATAGCGCTTCCTCCATCATTTATGATTTTTTTTATAGTAGGAATCGTTGCGCGCATTCTCGTATCGTCGGTTATTTCGAATTGATCATTCAGCGGAACATTATAATCAACGCGCACCAAAGCTTTTTGCCCTGCAAAATTATAAGAAGAGAATTTGCTCATACACTTGTCCCTGAAGGGGAATTTGGTTTAAATGATGATGAATTATCGGACTTTCACTGTTCATTAAGCATGGTGAACAAAGAACTATGGGTACACAGGTATCGTGATCCCGCATTTGCAAGGCTTAACAGCATTTAAGGTCCCTTTTACGAAATATATATAATCAACTTATTAATCCGGCAAAATAATTAACAGTGCGTACCAACTGGCTTACATAACTCATTTCATTATCATACCAACTAACCGTTTTCACTAATTGCTGATCGCCAATGGTTAGCACCTTCGTTTGTGTCGCATCGAAGAGTGAACCAAAATGCATTCCAATTATATCGCTGCTCACGATTTCGTCTTCAGTGTAGCCATAGCTTTCGTTGCTTGCAGCTTTCATTGCAGCATTAATTTCCTCAACCGTAACCTTTTTCTTTAGTATTGTTGTTAACTCAGTTAACGAACCGGTTAATGTAGGAACCCGTTGCGCAGTGCCATCTAATTTTCCTTTTAATGAAGGAAGCACAAGTCCGATCGCCTTTGCAGCACCGGTGCTGTTGGGAACAATATTTGCCGCTGCGGCGCGCGCTCTTCTCAAATCACCTTTTGGATGCGGAGCATCCTGGGTATTCTGATCATTTGTATATGCATGTACGGTAGTCATCAAACCCATTACGATCCCAAAATCATTTTCAAGCGTGTTGGCCATAGGAGCAAGACAATTTGTTGTGCATGAGGCACAACTTATAACCGTTTCACTTCCATCCAGAATATTATGATTTACATTGAAAACAATCGTTTTCATTTCGCCGGTTGCCGGCGCGGAGATTACCACTCTTTTTGCACCTGCCGTTAAATGTGCTTCCGCTTTTGCCTTGTCAGTAAAAAAACCAGTGCATTCCAGCACAACATCAACATTGTGTTGTTTCCAAGGTATCTCTGCAGGATTTTTATGAGCGTATATTTTTATATCTTCTCCATTCACCACAATAGAATTTTCTGTCGCCTTCACATCTTCATGAAAACGTCCCTGCGCACTGTCATACTTTAATAAGTGCGCCAACACTTTAGGGCTTGTCAAATCATTTATTGCCACTACGTCCACACCATCCATTTTATAAATCTGGCGATAAACCAGTCTGCCGATTCTTCCAAAACCATTAATTGCAACTTTAACTGTGCTCATAGTTTAACTATTTTAAATTAAGGCTGCGAAGCTACGACATTGCTTAATTTTTTTGATGTAATTTTTTGGTTATCAAAAAAGGTTTCCAATTTTTGAATGTTATCTCTTCTTCTGGCTTTCAGTGGTTTATAATCAAAATCAGGTTGCAGTACCATAATATACAAACCGCAAATGCTGTTCAAAAAGGATTTGGCAAATGTCTACTGCAAATATATCTTTGCAATCCTTTCGCGAAAAAAATACGCCAAGGCAACTGCGCTAAACGCCGCGTTGGTCAATCGGTTAAGACGCATCCCTTTCACGGATGAATGAGGGGTTCGATTCCCCTACGCGGTACCACACTGGACAAATCGAATTTGCTTTCGTTTTGTCCATTTTTATTTTCATTGCAAGCTTTTCCACATGGCATATGGTTTGAGTGGCGCAACACGACTCATGCAACGTTGCAAATGGCAATGCTACTACATACTAATGTATCGCTGTCGCGGGAGAATTCATCGGTTTGCTCGCTCAAGAGCCAAGGCAAAAAATTTAATTGCGCAAGCTTCATTGCGTAAGAAGTAAATAAACCGTGATTACAAAAGAGTAAAATATCTTCTAAACGTTCTTGCTCCAAAGAAAGGCTACCGCTCTGAACTTAAGGCAGCTAATAATCAAAAAAAAATATTTTAAAAAAAATTTGCGAAACCGATCAGTTGCGCATATATTTGCAACCGATTGGCTTCGCATCGAAAAATTTTAATTATATGAGACGAGACATTTTTCAGGCAATAGCCGACCCCACAAGGCGGGCAATCATCACCTTAATTGCATTGCAGGCAATGACACCGAACGCCATTGCTGACAACTTCAATACAACCCGGCAATCTGTTTCTAAACACCTTCGAATTCTCACAGAATGCGAACTGGTAAAACAGGAACAACATGGCAGGGAAATTTACTATACACTTGAAATTGAAAAAATGAAAGAGGTTGATAAATGGATTGAACAATTCAGAAAAATCTGGGAAACCCGTTTCAATCAACTTGACAAAGTATTATCAACGATTAAAAAACAGAAAAAATGAAAAGCAACTTGTTATTTGATTTTACCGTTGACAAAACAGCTCAGAAAGTATTCATAAACAGGGAATTTGATGCAGGTCTTTCGCTCGTATGGGATGCTTATACCAAACCCGAAATTCTTGATCAGTGGTGGGCACCCAAACCCTGGGCCTCAAAAACAAAAGTGATGGATTTCAAAGTTGGCGGACGAAGATTTTATGCGATGGTAAGTCCTGAAGGTCAAGAGCGCTGGTCCGTTCAAAAATATACTTCCATCACTCCAAAAACCAATTTCAAATTGCACAATGCCTTTGCGGACAAAGATGAAAACCCAGAATTGCCCGGATCGGAATGGGATCTGAGTTTCAGTGAACAAATCGGAAAGACAACAGTTCGTGTTACTATTTATAATGAATCCCTTGCCCGCATGGAGAAGATGGCTGATTCGGGTTTCAGACAAGGAACTGAAATGCAACTGAAAAACCTGGAAGAATTATTAGCAACCTTATCAAAAAAATGATTTTCAATTTTAAAGAGCTCGGATAAATTTTTAAAAAAGCAACAATTTAATAATCTAAAAATTAAAAATTATGGCACTTATCAATCCTCACATTAACTTCAATGGGAATGCCGAAGAAGCATTTACATTTTACAAATCAGTATTTGGCGGAGAGTTCGAAAAGATTATTCGTTTTAAAGACCTTGCAAGTCCTGAATTCAGCGTTGCTGAAAAAGAAGAAAATAAAATCATGCACATTGCTTTGCCTGTTGGCAAAAGTTTTTTGATGGCTAATGATGTGCCTGAAAGCATGGGCAAAACAAATGAAAATGAAAATAGATCTAAAATTTTTATAAGGGCAGAAAGTCGTGAGGAGGCCGACAAGTTATTTAACGGGCTTTCAGCGGCCGGAAATATCGAAATGCCTATTGGCGATAGTCCTTGGGGCTCTTATTTTGGTTGTTTTAGAGACAAATACGGTATTGAATGGATTGTGGACTTTACCCCTTCAGTTGCCGGCTGATCAACAACTGAAAAAGAATTATTTATCCATCTTAAGACTTTCTGAATTTTGTTAAGATATGGTTGAAGTTTTTAAAACAAATGTTCAAAAAAAGGCACAAAGCAAAATGCTGCTTTCTGTTTTGTCTGAAGCATTTCCTTCAGTCAAAATTAATTTTGACCTTTCAGATTGCGATAAGGTGCTTAGAGCTGAGGGGGACCATATAGAGGCGCTGCCCATAATGATACTCGTAAAGGAGTATGGCTTTTCCTGCGAGATTTTTGACTAGTAGCATAAACAAAGGGGAATTGAAAACCCCTATCGAGTAAGCGTAAATTATAAAATTAAATGACATGAGAAAAATAATCGTCTTATCAATGATTTCATTAGACGGCGTAATGCAGGCACCCGGTGGACCGGAGGAAGATACATCAGAAGGCTTCCAATATGGCGGTTGGATTGCACCGTTTGGCGACGAAGTTGGTGGAAAGGTTGTGCAAAGAGAAATGCAACAAGCGGATTATCTTTTGGGCAGAAAAACGTTTGAGATTTGGGCCTCCTTCTGGCCCAATCATGCAGACATTTGGCCCGGGATCAATGAAGGCACAAAATACGTAATGTCCAAATCGATGAAAAAGTCAGATTGGAAAAATACCGTATTTATCGAAAGTTTGGAAGAGATTAAAAAGCTCAAAAATTCAGCAGGTGCTGACATTCAGGTTTGGGGCAGCAGTAAACTTATTCAGCTGTTGCTTAAGAATGATTTAGTCGATGTGCTGCGGCTCAAAATTTATCCATTGACGCTTGGTCAAGGAAAAAAGTTGTTTGACAATGGCCCGATTCCGGCAACATTTACATTGACGGAGAGTACCGTTACCACAACTGGAGTGATTATTACCAATTACACGCGGGCTGGAAAAGTCAAGACGGGCACTGTTGGGGTTAAGCAGGAATAAAATGAGAAAAAAATAATTTCACGAAGAAAAAAACGTGCTGCTAAGAAATGCATAGGCGAAATTCGGACGGACAATCATGTTCCCCAGAATATTTCTATATTGGTTTTTATCATCGGCTTGAGCGTTTTGCAATTAAAGTTTTAATTCAGATGAAATTATCGTTGTTGGATCAGCACTATTGCCGAGGGACACAGCCACAATTCTTTCCCCTGGGGCTTGCTCGACCTATAGCTGTCCAGACTGAGCTGACTGGGGATTCCAGGTAGCCGTGTATTATCCCCTTTGGCCGGGAACCACAACAACAAGCGAAAAAAAGCCTGTCCAGGTATGCTTTATCATCGATGCAGCAGGAGTAAAGTAAAAAAGACATCTAGGGTAAAAGATTTTGACAATAAAAGCGTTTATTTTTTATTTTACCCGCCATAAAACTTCTTTGAATATTGAGGGCCAAAATAAAATGCGACAGTCCGAATTATTTTTAAAAGTATTTAAGGTGGAATAATATGATGATTTCGATCTTTTCCCTTTCGTTTTAATTTGCTTGTCAGCTAATAACCTTAAACCCTCGGGTATCAGTATTGTAAGTTTAATCTCATCGAAATGAAGTGTTTTTTCTTTATCTCTAACTAACCTTCTTAGCATCTCATACACTATTTCAAAATTTTCCCTCATATTGTTGTCATTTTATTTTTTGCATCAAAAAACTACGACATTCACCCGTGCATGCTATTAAGGCTGCCTTACGAAATCCAACTATTTTTATTGTCATCAATCCATCTCCACCATGGCTTTAATAACATGATTTTTTGGATCGAGCCAGGAATTAAATTCATCAGCAACCTTTTCAAATTTTTCCCGATGGGTAATATAGACAGATGGGTCAATAAGTTTTTTCTTCACGCAGGAAATAACCATTTCAAAATCTTGCCTTGATGCATTTCGGCTACTCATCAACGTTGCTTCACGTCTGTGAAATTCAGGATGACTTAAGATGATCTCATTTTTTTGCAAGCCAATTAAAATATATTTACCACCATGTGCCAAATATGTCAATCCTTTATTGATTGCTTGTTGATTTCCGGTCGCATCGATCACCACTGTCGGCATGTCGCCGTTTGTAATTTCGATCAATTTACCGGCAACATTATCTTTGGATGCATAAATAATATGTTCGACGTTCAAATTTTTTTTGCAAAACGCTAAGCGATCATCATTATTATCCATAGCGATTACTTGTCCTCCTGCAATGCGCGCAAATTCCATTGTTCCCAAACCAATCGGTCCTGCCCCGATGACAAGGACAAATTCGTTCGGGATGAGATTTGCCCGGCGGAGTCCATGTGCGCCAATTGCCAAAGGTTCAATTAGAGCCAGTTCATCATAATTTAATCCATCATTATGCACTAATGCTGCTGATGGAACGCAAAGATAATCAACCATGCCGCCATCGATATGCACACCGCAAACTTTCAATTTGACGCAGCAATTTGGTTTTTTATTTCTGCACGCTATGCAAATTCCGCAATGAAAATAGGGAATGATTGTTAGCTTTTCACCGGGAACAAACCCATCTGCGTCATCTGCATCAATCAGATCTCCTGACAATTCATGACCCAAAATTCGCGGATAATCAATATACGGTTGTGTTCCCTGGTAAGCGTGGATATCGGTTCCGCAAATACCAATTCGCTTTATTTTTATAATCGCATGGTGTGGCCGAAGAACAGGCACATCCATTTCTTTGTATAAAAAAGAACCAGGTAACGAGCAGATTAATGATCTCATCTGTATAATTTTACACGAAGCAACTTATATATATTGCTGTTGACAAGGCAAGCAGGTATCCCGGCGAAATAGGCTGAGCAGATTTGTGAAATCTGTGACCTAAGACTTTTCTCAGAGACTTACGCCACGTTTCCACGGAATAAAATCATCCTGGTTTAATAAAACAGCTTTAGGAGTAATTGCTCCACTCGCTGCTTTAATACAATATTCCAGAATTTCTTCTCCCATGTCTTCAATTGTTTTTTCACCTTCGATGATAGGACCCGTATCAATATCTATTATGTCACCCATTTTTTTTGCCAGGAAAGAATTTGTAGATAATTTAATAACGGGGCAAACTGGATTTCCCGTTGGCGTACCCAGACCCGTTGTAAATAAAATTAATGTTGCCCCGGATGCTGCCTTGCCCGTTGTTGCTTCGACATCATTACCCGGGGTACAAACCAAACTGAGTCCCGGTTTCAGCGCCGGCTCGGTATAATCCAATACATCAGCGACCGGAGAAGTGCCGCCTTTTTTTGCCGCCCCTGCAGATTTAATTGCGTCGGTTATAAGACCGTCTTTTATATTTCCGGGCGATGGATTCATATAAAACCCCGAACCAACAGTGTGCGCAAGTTCATCATAACTGCGCATGAGATGAATAAATTTCTTTGCCGTCATTTCATCAACACTTCTGTCGACCAATTCCTGTTCAATTCCACATAATTCAGGAAATTCTGCCAACAGTATTTTTCCGCCTAATGCTACAACAAGATCAGCACAATAACCCACAGCTGGGTTCGCAGAAATGCCACTAAATCCATCACTGCCACCACATTTTACGCCGATACATAATTCACTTAATGGGGCAGGTTTTCTTACCTGTTTATTAATTTCAACCAACTCGAGAAATGTTTTTCTGATCGCATCAGCAACCAGTTGTTCTTCGCTTTGTGATTGCTGTTGTTCAAAGATCAACACCGGTTTATCAAATTTAGGATTGCGTGTTTTTATTTCTTCCAAAAAGTCCGGGATCTGCAAATGCTGGCAACCCAAACTTAATACCGTTATGCCTGCTACATTGGGGTGATCAGCATAAGCAACAAGAAGTTTGCTGAGGATTGCAGAATCCTGTCTGGTGCCGCCACAACCACCCTGGTGATTAAGAAATTTTATTCCATCAACATTTTTAAAAAGAAAATTTTTTCTTTTTTCCGAGAAAGACAGATCGATCTGAACGGCGTCGATATTTTTTCCTTCCTTGAATGCCTCTACCAGCAAATGCGCGTACTGGCGATATTTTCCGGTGACAGAATATCCCAATTCATTTTGCAACGCCTCGCGAATCACATCAAGATTTCTGTTCTCGCAAAAGACGGTGGGTAAAAAGATCCAGTAGTTTGCCGTGCCAACTCTGCCATCGTTGCGATAATAACCATTAAATGTTCTGTTTATAAATTTAGATATATCTGGCTTAAGCCATTCGTAGTGTGCCGCACGATAGGAATAATCCCGGGCGGCATGTTTTGTGTTTTCGGTCGTCATCAATGAACCGCCAGGTATATCTGATTGCAATTTTCCAACCAAAGCCCCGTACATTATCACTTCATCACCCGACTTCATGTCCCGCATAAAAAATTTGTGCTTGGCGCCTATATCATTTTGCAAAATATAAGAACTGCCATGGTGTAAAATGGTTTCTCCTTTTTTTAAGTTAGTAAGGGCCACCAACACATTGTCTTTCGGATGTATTTGAAGAATTCTGTTTTTCATTGTACCTGTTTTTATTTACTGCCTCATCCGCTAACGCCCTCCTTTTACAGGAGGAAAGAAGCTTCGACATTTATTTAAAGATTTTAATTTTTCCATGATTATCCGGATAAATCTTGACATGGTCTCAAAGCTTGCACTCACTTTTTTTTCTCTTTTTCAAATTGGCCTAATTTTAAATTAAAGTGCTCTGTCTAAATGCACATACCCTCCATCCACATGAATCAGTTGACCCGTCGTATGACTTGATCTTGATGATAATAAAAATGCAGCGGTATTTGCAATTTCTTCAGCGGTTGTCATTCTATTTTCCAAAGGAATTCTTGATACGATATCCTTTAATTTCTCTTTCGGATCGGGCAAGGTATTTATCCAGCTTTCGTACAAGGGTGTCCAGCATTCGGCAACAACAATTGCATTGACGCGAATTCCATATTTCAATAATTCGACAGCCCACTCGCGGGTAAGCGCATTGCGACCGCCATTTGCCGCAGCATACGCAGATGTTCCGCCTTGTCCTGTTTCTGCAGTCTTTGAAGTAATATTTACAATTGAACCTTTTGATTTTTTCATTTCCGGCAAAGCAAAATGCGCCATCAAATAATAATGAATGAGATTTTTGTGCAACGATTCTACAAATAATTCATAGTTGCCATTTTCCAGATTAATTCCGTCATTAACGCCGGCATTATTAACCAACCCATCGATCTTTCCAAATTTTTCTATTGTTGCTTTCACTGCATATTCGCAATCATCTGGATTGGTCAATTCAGCAACAACCTGGAAGGCAGTCCTGCCACTGGCTTGCAGCTCGTCCAGGGTTTTCAGATTGTCTTTAAGGTTTCTGCCCACAATAACCGGAATGGCTTGTTCAGCACCGAGCAATTTAACGATGCCTTCGCCAATACCTTTGGCGCCCCCTGTTACTATAATCACTTTATCTCTTAATTGTAAATCCATATTTATTTTGTCACTTTTTTTTCAAGGAGAATATTTTATTTCACCTCTGTTAACCCAGAGCTTATTCTATGGTGTTCCCAAAATTTGATTAATAAAACCCTTTTTTCACTGCCTGATCATAGGAAATCGCTTTTTGTTTTTGCGTACCAAGCCCGTCAATCCCCAATTCAATGATATCTCCGGCCTTTAAATACCACGGGGGTTTAAATCCAAGACCTACGCCAAAAGGGGTTCCTGTTGAAATTATATCTCCCGGAAGCAAAGTCATAAACTGTGACAAATACGAAATCAAAAACGGAATTTTAAAGATCATGTCACTTGTGCTGGAGTTTTGCAATTTTTCTCCGTTCACTTTCAACCACAAATTCAAATGCTGGGGATCTTTTATTTCATCTTTTGTCGCCAGAAAAGGACCCAGCGGTGCAAATGTATCACAGCTTTTCCCTTTGACCCACTGGCCATTGTGCTCGATCTGAAATGCTCTTTCCGAATAATCATTGTGTAAGACATAACCAGCGATATGATCGTTGGCATTTTCTTCTTTTATATAAGAGGTTTTTTTTCCAATGACAAGGGCGAGTTCAACTTCCCAATCTGTTTTTACAGAATTTTTCGGAATGATCAGGTCATCATTTGGCCCGCACAAGGCAGTTGTAGATTTAAAAAATATGATTGGCTCAGCTGGAGGCTGCGCCCCGGTTTCCTTGGCATGCTGGGAATAGTTCAATCCAATGCAGACTATCTTTGAAGGCCGAGCGACTGGGCTTCCTATGCGTGTCCCAGATCTTATTTCTGAGAGTGACGACTCGCCCTTATTAATAAATTCCTCAAGTCTTTTTAAACCATCAGTCTCAAAAAAATGCTCGTTATAATCTTCTCCAAATGCTTGTGTATCATACATTACGTCGTTTAAAATGACGCCTGGCTTTTCTTTGTTTAGTTCTCCAAAGCGAAAAAGTTTCATGGTAAAGGTCAATTGTGAATGGTGAATAATGATTTGCGATGGGCAAATAGTGATGGCTGAATTGACCGTCACTTTTTGTTATAGCCCTATCCGTTCAATGTTAAGAATCCTCCGTCAATTGGATAATCCGTTCCGGTAATAAAGGCAGCCTCCTCGCTCGACAGAAATAAAACCAACGCGGCAATTTCTTCAGGCTTCGCCATTCTGCCGATCGGCTGGCTTTTTGATAATTGCTCAAATATCTCTTTCTCCTTTCCGGGATAATGTTTTGCAATAAATCCGTCTACAAAAGGAGTATGTACCCTTGCCGGAGAAACGCAATTGCATCGGATATTGTCAGCGAGATAATCTCGGGCAGTGCTTAATGTCATTGAATACACAGCACCTTTGGTCATGGAATACGCGAAACGATCCTGCAACCCAACACGTGCCGCAATGGAACAAATGTTTACAATAATTCCACCACCCTGTTGTTGCATGAGCGGAATAGCTGCATGCAGACTATTGTACACGCCTTTGATATTAATATTGTACAATCTGTCCATATCGGCTTCGGTAGTTGTATGCGCCTTACCAATGTGCGAAACGCCAGCGCTGTTAACCAGCACATCAATTTTATTTATTTTTTTGAAAACTTCAGTAATGAGTTGCTGATCTGACACATTGCACGGGTGTGCCATGGCATTCCCACCTGCCGCTTCAATTTCTTTGACCAATGCTTCGGCATCGTCTTTATTGATGTCAACGATATGAACGTTTGCCTCCTCCTTTGCAAACAGCAATGAAATGGCTCTTCCAATACCGCTTCCCCCCCCTGTGATCACCGCATTTTTATTTTCTAAACTGAACATAATTGGTTTTCAATTTACGATTTCTGGTTTTATTTTATATCCGCTGATCGCATAAAATAAAACAACAACAAAACAAATCAGGGGAACGATGTATGCAATTTGAATACTTCCTGTTTTGTCTGAGATCAACCCCATAAACACTGCGCCAAATGCGCCACCGATAATTGACATAACCAGAAAAGATGAAGCAATTTTAGTTTCTTCACCCAAGCCTTTGATACCAAGGGCAAAAATCGTGGGAAACATGATAGACATAAAAAACGGAGTAGCCATCACAGCATACACCGGTGTGGATCCTTTTGTTGTCACTGCAATCAACAGCAACACAGTGTTTATTGCGGCATATATTCCAAGCAAACGTGAAGGTTTTATATAGCGCATCAAAAATGTACCCAAAAATCTTCCGGAAACAAATCCGATCATTGCATAACCCCACCAGGTCCCGGCGTCCTTTTCAGGAAGTGCCATGACATATTTTGAAAACCTGATAAAAAAACTCCCCACGGCCACCTGTGCAGCGACATAAAAGAACTGTGCCACCACGGCCCATTTCAAATGACTGAATTTAAAAATTTTAAATGAAAAAGTTGTGTCATGAGCAACGCTGTTATCTTCTGTTACTTTCGGAAATTTTGTGATCAGGAATAAGATAACCACAACAAAGACAAGCAGCGCAATCACCAGATATGGGATTTTAACTGCCGATGCCTCTGTATTCAAATAAGTATGTAACTGGTCAGGGGGCATTTTTTGCAGGTCTTCTTTGGAATATTCAATGCCGGAAAGAATAAATTTACTTCCCAGAATCGGCGCAAGCACTGCGCCCAACCCATTGAATGATTGCGCAAAATTTAAGCGTTGTTCCGCTGTCGCCGGATCTCCCAGAATAGTCATATAAGGATTGGCAACAGTTTCTAAAAATGCTGCCCCGCATGCCATCACAAATAGTGCAATTAAAAAGAAAAAATATTCACGTACGGTAGCAGCAGGAATAAATAATAATGCGCCGGCAGCAAATAAAATCAATCCGAGAACGATGCCGCTTTTATATCCAAATTTATGAATGAAGATGCCCGCCGGTATTGCCGTTATAAAATAACCGAGGTAAACTGCCGGATCAATAAACGAAGATTGCAAATCGTTAAGTTGGCAGGCTTTTCTCAGATGGGGAATAAGAATGGGGTTGAGGTTATGCAAAAACGCCCACAAAAAAAATAATGAAGTTACCAGAATAAATGGGATCAAATACTTTTTCTGCATGGTAAAACTTAGTTGAAGTTAAATGGTTCCTAATTATATTAGGTCGCTTCACAATGAACATTAAATATACAGAAGTTTTTATTTGTCGATACGCCTGTCCATTTGAAATAACAGGCTTTTGATTGGTATGGATATTGGAGAAGATACTGAAGTTCAATGGTTGCACGACTAATGAACCGATTGCAATTGATGGCTGTTTAATAAAAATACCGGGACGCTTATATAAATAGTGATCAGTAATCAAGTTGTAATTGTTATTTAACTTGCCGCATTAACCTCCTTAAATGAATGTAATAAAAAAAAGTCCAGTTGATGATTTGGGGTATCATTTTATTCCGGAAAAATTTTTGCCAAAGGGAAATGATGAATATTATTTGCGTACCCTGCAAAATAAGAGCGGGATAGATTACAGAAAACTTACAGCCGGTGAAATCGAAACCTTGGTGCGAAACCGAAATACTTCTGATAATTGGAATAATATTCTTGTGTCGGATGCATTTACTGCGGAACTCGTTATGGATTGCAAATTTTTTGGGTTGATCCGCATCGGAAAATTAGAGCCTTATTATCTTGAATTTAATAACCTCAGGCGTCCGGTTGGCTTATATGGCTCTACCATTATCAGCAGCGATTTCGGAGATAATGTGGTGATAGATAATGTTAATTATTTATCGCATTATATTATCGGTAACGATGTGATGATTGTAAACACCAATGAAGTGGCGACAACCGATCATGCAAAATTTGGCAATGGAATTTTAAAACAGGGAGAACCGGAATCGATCCGCATTTGGATGGAAGTATGCAACGAAAATGGGGGAAGAGGGATCATTCCGTTCGACGGGATGTTGCCTGGAGATGCTTATCTATGGAGTCGTTTTCGGGATGATAAAATATTACAAAATAGGTTTAAAGCGTTCACCGAAAGAAAATTTGATAACAAGCGCGGATATTATGGAAAGATCGGTGACCGAACGGTAATCAAAAATTGCAAGATCATCAAAGATGTATTGATTGGAAGCGACGCTTATTTAAAAGGAGCAAATAAGCTGAAGAACCTGACCATAAATTCCTCTGCAGATGCAAAATCGCAAATTGGTGAAGGCTGTGAATTGGTCAATGGCATTGTTGGTTATGGCTGTAGGATTTTTTATGGGGTGAAAGCGGTGCGTTTTATTATGGCTTCGCATTCGCAATTGAAATATGGAGCAAGGCTTATCAATTCTTATCTCGGAAATAATTCCACCATTTCGTGTTGTGAGGTCTTGAATTCATTAATTTTTCCTGCACACGAACAACATCATAACAATTCTTTTTTGTGTGCTGCATTGCTCAACGGACAAAGTAACATGGCAGCCGCCGCAACCATTGGTTCAAATCACAATTCCCGCAGTGCGGACGGCGAAATTATTGCTGGGCGTGGGTTTTGGCCGGGACTAAGTGTCAGCCTTAAACACAATTCGAAATTTGCTTCGTTTTGTATTATCGCAAAGGGCACCTATCCTTCTGAACTGAATATCCCCATTCCGTTTTCATTGATCAGTAATAATGAAAGCAAAAATGAATTGATAATCATGCCTGCATACTGGTTCATGTATAATATGTACGCATTGTCACGAAACGCCTGGAAATATGCTGATCGCGATAAACGCAATGAGAAAACACAATTGCTCGAATTTGATTTTCTAGCTCCGGATTCAGTTAATGAAATGATCAATTCCCTTTTTTTGTTGGAAAAATTTACTGGAGAAGCCTATGTTGATGAATATGAAAAAGGAAAAAAATATTCCGATGAAAAAATTATAGATATCGGCAAAAAACTTTTGGAAAGCAAAAAAGACACTGTTGACGGCCTGGAAATTCTTTCCGAAGGATTTGAAAATAATAAACGCAAAACGAAATTGATCAAAGTTTATCGCGCTTATCATTTGTTTAAGGAATTAATCAGTTATTATGCCGTGAAGCAATTGATCGCGCACATAAAAAATAGGGAGCTAAAAAAATTTGAACAAATCCAGCAATCTCTGCCGGCGAGACCGATCCTGCTGGAATGGACAAATGCTGGCGGACAATTAATTCCGCAAAATTCACTTGAAAGATTTCTTCAGCAAATAAAAAATAATAAAGTTAAAAGCTGGGAGGAAGTCCATCGATTTTATAAAGATGAAGGAAAAGTTTATGCAAGTAATAAATTGATTCACTCACTCGCGGTTTTGAAGAGGATTCAAGGAATTGACATTAAAAGGATTTTCTCCAAACAGTTCAAGATTTTACTGAAAAAATCCATAGTGACGGAAGAATGGATGACAAAGGGAATTTATGAATCACGCGCAAAAGATTATACCAATCCATTTCGTAAAATGGTCTATGAAAATACAGCAGAAATGAATGAAGTAATCGGTTCCTTGCGTGGCAATGGCTTTATTAAACTCCAGCATGATTTGCTCGTCGGGCATAAAAAGGAAATTGAAGACATCATTAGGAAGTTGTGAACAAAGGAAAGAAAAAACAAATTTATTTCAGCAATGGCAGGTGGCCAGGGCCGAATCATATTTATTTAAGAAGAAAAGAGTGTAAGGCTTATAACTATTCTCGATTGGAGGAAAGGAGATGATAAAATGTTTTTTATTTTTTTAAACGTTTTTATTTTTTTTGTAATTAAGAACGATACCCAATTGCTAATCCCAAAATTGCCTTTTAATACCATCGGGTCATTGCGTAATTTCCGGATTCGCTATTTCTTCCTTAAAAAAATTCTTATGGGAACTCCCTTGAAATTGAAATTTTTTCGCAATTGATTTTCGAGATAATTCTTATACGGCTGTTTTATATCATCGGGGAAGTTGCTGAAAAAAGCAAATGAGGGCGTATTCGTCGGTAGTTGTGTAACATACTTGATTTTAACTGCATGACCTCTAACCACGGGCGCGTGATAAGCCTCCACAGCTTTCAACATGATTTCATTTAATTGGGAAGTGGACACCTTGCGCTGACGGTTTGCATAAACTTCAAGGGCAATTTCAATGGCTTTATGAATGCGGAGTTTTTCTATTGCCGAAATAAAAAGAACCGGAACATCCGTGAATGGAGCAAATTTTTTCATCAGTTCACTTTCGTATTCCTTCGCACTGTTGGTTTCTTTTTTGATGAGATCCCATTTGTTTACCAGTATCACGATGCCTTTTCCTTTTTTTACAGCCAGACTGAAAATATTCAGATCCTGCGCTGTGATTCCTTTTTCCGCATCGAGCAATAAAAGGCAAACATCAGCCTCATCCATCGCATTGATGGCACGGATCACAGAATAAAACTCCAGATCTTCATGTACTTTTGTTTTACGACGAATGCCGGCTGTATCAATCAAAATAAATTCTTTGTTGAATAAATTGTAGTGCGTGTGAATCGTATCGCGCGTTGTGCCGGGAATATTGCTTACAATTGTTCTTTCCTGACCGGTCAACGCATTTAACAAAGAAGATTTACCAACATTGGGCTGGCCAATAATGGCGAATTTCGGCAACCCTGTTTCTTCGACTGCCGTATCATCTTCTTTTATTAATGCGGTTATTGCATCAAGCAATTCGCCGGTACCACTACCCGTCATGGAAGATAGAAAAAATATGTGGTCAAAACCCAGGCTATAAAATTCGGTTGCTTCGAGAAGTCGTTCGCTGTTGTCAACTTTATTCACCACTAAAAAAACAGGTTTTTCTGTGCGGCGCAGCACATCAGCCATCGCATCATCGAGGGTAGTAATGCCGGTTGCCGTATCAACCATAAAAATAATGGCGCTGGCTTCTTCCAAAGCGATCAGCACCTGCTTTTTTATTTCTTTCTCAAAAATGTCTTCACTCTGCGGCACAAAACCGCCGGTATCGATCACGTTAAAGGTCTTGCCATTCCAATCCGTGATTCCATACTGCCTGTCGCGTGTAACGCCGCTTGTATCGTCAACTATGGCTTTGCGCTGCTCAAGCAAACGATTAAACAACGTGCTTTTCCCAACATTTGGTCTGCCAACGATTGCTACTGTAAAACTCATACAATTGTCCCCTAACGGGAAGCTTGATTTAAATGCTTTAGAATTCCCTATTCCTTTTCAGGGATCGGGGGTTTAATATCCATACTCCTTTAAGAACAAATCACTATCTCTCCATTTCGGGCGAACTTTTACAAATAGTTCGAGAAAAACTTTCCGCTGTAAAAATTCTTCAATTTCTTTTCTTGCATCAGTTCCCAATCTTTTTATCATGTTTCCTTTTTCACCAAGAATGATTCCTTTTTGTGTTTCCCGCTGGACGATAATTTCAGCTCTTATTTTTGTCAGGGTTTCTTTTTCTTTAAATTCCTGAATAACTACAGTCGAATGATAAGGAATTTCTTCTTCAAACAAATAAAATATTTTTTCACGGATCATTTCGGCGACGAAAAATTTAACAGGCAGGTCGGTGAGGTCATCTCCTTCAAAAAAGGGCTCACCTTCCGGCAGTAATTTTATGATTGCCTGCAAGAGATGATCAACATTTTTCTTTTTCAAAGCGGAAATAGCGATTACTTCCGCAGAGTACTTTTTGTGTTGAAAGAATTCAACCGCATTTTTTACTTTTTCGGTGACAGCTTTATCTGTCTTATTTATTACCACAATGGCTGGCTTTTTAATATTCAACGAAGAAAATATTTCATCATTTTCTTTTTGATCATCGTTGGCATCGACGATTAATAAAACAATATCGGCATCTTCCAAAGAACTTTTTACAGCTAGCATCATCTTTTCGTGCAGCTTATATTTCGGCTGAATGATTCCGGGTGTGTCTGAAAAAATGACCTGATAATTTTTTTCTGTGAGAATTCCTTTGATGCGATGACGGGTTGTTTGCACTTTTGGAGAAATGATTGCGAGTTTTTCTCCAAGTAATGCATTCAACAAGGTGCTTTTGCCCGCGTTGGGCCTTCCAAAAATTCCGGCAAATCCACTTTTCATAAAGAGTTGCAAATGTACAGGAAGATAAAATTTGTTTGGCTATTATTTGCCATAGAAGTACCTTTGCGACCCTATATCGCGAAGTAGAGCAGCGGTAGCTCGTCGGGCTCATAACCCGAAGGTCGGAGGTTCGAACCCTCCCTTCGCAACAAAGAATCAGGTAGTTATCTTTGAATTCGACCCTCACCTTGCAACACAATTTGCCGGATGATTTACTTGGCTCACGCTTTCACCCAATCAATTCCTCTCATAATTTCCGGGAATTTAGTCCTGGAGTTCCTGATTAACGCTTACAGGCTTATACTTAATGTCCGCTGGTAGTAAATACTGGTTTTCAATATTTATTGACAGAATTGGCAAAGTATGTGGTTATTAAAATAATAAATCCTCGGTAAACAAGTTTAATAGGTAGAAATCTAAAATCCTATAGTCATGAAATACCTCATGCTAACCCTGCTATTGCCGCTATTCGGGCATTCACAATGCTACGAAAACAGGCTTGCCTTTAATTTTAATATTGGAACTCCATTTAAAAGCGGGATGGAATTGTCTTTTTTTCCCAGCGATGGAAGAATTGGGTACGATGCAGGCTTCTATTTATATGATCGTAAAACGACCATGCAGGTTGATAAAAGGATAACTGTGTCTGAGCAACCTGAAATTTCGCCGATCGGGAGGGTTATTTTCAGGCTTAATCAATATGGCAATTTTCAACATCAGGTGACCGTTTTCGGAACCCCGAATCAAGTAGGCGTTTCATACAGGATATACTACCGTTTTGGGGACATCCTTATTGGTATTGAACCGACCGTATCGACAAAAGAAAGTGGAGTGAATGCTTTGGTTAGTTTTGATTTGTAAATAAAAATTCAAACCGTATAGATCATAAGAGCCATGCATTTGCATGGCTCTTTTTTTTATTTACTACTCTTGCCAAACTATTTTTTTGAAACCGCGCCACCGCTGCTTGTATTAATATCTGAAATAACTGCGTTGCCTTTATAATGGATATGACCACCGCTGCTCGCAGAAGCAGAAAGTTGTTTGTTTACATTGAGCTCAATGTGTCCGCCACTGCTCGCATCTGCTTCTGCAATTTCTGATTGCAGGTCGTCAGCGTCAAGACGGCTGCCGCTGCTTGCTTCAGTCTTAATATTTGATGCGGTTCCTGAAATGGTGGAATGGGCGCCGCTGCTGGTTTCTGCGGTCAGATCGGTGACAGATATATTCCCTTTAAATGATGCGCCACTGGAAAAATCAAGATGTAATTTATTAGACTTTACGGTGCCGTCAACATCAACATGGGCGCCGGAATTACCCCTTAAAGCATCAAGCATTTTGCATGAAACATAAGCTTTAAGATTTTTTCCTTCAGTATTACTCCAGTCATTCCACTTATTATCAAAATAAATTTTCAGCGTGCCATTGTCTGTGACCTCTGTCTTAATTCTGTCTCGATATTCTTTATCTGATGCGCTTACAGCGACAGCTTCATCATTTCCCTGCGTAAGATAAAGATGGATACCGGTTGATACCTTTATTGCGTGAAAACTTTTTACAGTCCGCACTTCAGCGTTTGGATCGTTATATGTTTTCCCCTGCGCAAAAACTGCACATGTTATCATGACAGCAGCAATTGCAAAAATTATTTTCTTCATGTTTTACTTTTTTAAGAATTATTATTGATTTGACTATTATCCTTTTTTGGTGATGCTGCTTGAACCGCTTGATTTTATTAAGTGGACCACGCCGGTCCCCTTGTAATAAATATCGCTGCCGCCGCTTGCGTTTGCAGATAATTCTTTATTAACGGTTATATGAGAGTCACTACCACCGCTTGCAGTAATTTTGCAATTATCTGTTATCAGTTCGTAGCCATTTAAATCGCTGCCACCACTCGCGTCAACATCCAGGTCTGTTACGGATCCGGAAATATCCACATCGGAGCCACCACTTTGAGTGATTGACATTTCATGAGCATCAATCCTTCCTTTCAGATCACTTCCTCCGGAAAGATCAATATGCAATTTGTCCGATTTAATTGTTCCCTGCAAATAAGCGTCGGAGCCCCCTGAAGCATCAAGTCCATCTATATCTTTTATGGAAACATAGGCTTTCAATTTTTTGTTGCCTAGGTTCCAGGTGATGCTACCCGTGTTTTCATATTTTATAACCAGCACACCGTTATTAACAGTGGTGACTATGTGGGAAATATATTTCGGGTCAGAAGCACTGACCGCAACGGCTTCCTCGTTGCCTTGCGTCAGGTAGAGATCAATGCCACTGGAGACGTGAATCGCATGAAACCCTTTCACATTGCGGGTCTCGGCATTTTTGTCCTCAATAACCTTTCCGCTTTGCGCGAAAGAAAGGATGGTAAATGTTAGTAAAGCAGTTGAAAAAAGTATCTTCTTCATAAAAACGATTTTAGTGAAAGACGCCTGAAATTAGCCAATGTTGCATAGACACGTATTATTCGGGTGTTTTATCTGTGACGAAGCCGCTCCGGAAAAAGTTACAGGCTGAATTAAGTTTTCCTATAACTTTGCTGATCTTTCTTTCATTTCAGTGAAAGAAAGGCTTCTCAGATTCCTCGGGGTGCTTTTCGCCAAATGGCGGATGGCTGAGATAATACCCGTAGAACCTGAACAGGGTAATGCCTGCGCAGGGAAGGTGTTCAAACATTTCCAGCATTTTACCTGCACGGCTATTTTAAATTAAGAATTGAAATAATCAATCCGAAATGGAAAGATATTCAGCTATTTGCACCCAATAGCTGGTTCTTTATTGCTGATTTTTTATTTCCTATTCATTTTAAAATCAACAAAACGATGAAACGGCTAGCTGTATTATTTTTTACTTTTTATCTTTTATTTTTTGTTTCGTCAGTTGCATTTGCACAAATCAACCCCAAAGGGAAAATAACTGATTCAGTAACCGGTTTTCCAGTCGCCGGCGCAACAGTTTCTATTGACGGAATCGGAACAACCTCGACCAATGAATCCGGGATATTTGAATTCCACAAAGCAAAATCAGGGAACTACCACATTCGGATCAGCAGCATCGGTTTCAAAACATTTGATTCAGCAATTAATTTTTCCGATAAACTTCTGGTCATTTCATTACAACAATCAAAATTGTTTTTGCAACCTGTCGAAATAAAAGCCTTGCGTGCAGACGAAAAAGCACCATTTACCAAAACAAATCTTTCCAAAGAATATATTGCAAAAAATAACCTTGGACAGGATCTGCCATTTATCTTGAATCAAACTCCGTCTGTCGTCATTAATTCAGATGCCGGTAACGGCGTTGGATATACAGCAATTTATATCCGGGGCACAGATGATTCGAGAATCAATATGACCCTAAATGGAATTCCTTATAACGATGCAGAAGAGCAGGCGATTTATTTTGTCGATCTTCCTGATTTTGCTTCGTCCGTCAACAGCATTCAAATTCAGCGCGGAGTCGGCACTTCATCAAATGGAGCCGGCGCATTCGGCGCAACAATAAATTTTTCTACCAACGAATTTAATGACACTGTTTATGCAGAAATTAATAACAGTTTCGGTTCTTTTAACACATGGAAAAACACGGTGAAAGCCGGCTCAGGATTGATTGATGGTCATTTTACCATTGACGCACGATTATCCCAAATTACCAGTGATGGTTATATTGACAGGGCAACCAGCAATTTAAAATCGTTGTATCTATCTGCGGGATATTATACAAAAAATTCTTCTCTACGCTTCAACATCATCCAGGGAAAAGAAAAAACGTACCAGGCATGGAATGGAATTCCTCAAGCAAAAATATACGGCGATAAGGCAGCACTGGATATGCATTACGAGGATAATGTCGGCTCACTATATTTTACGAAAGCTGATTCGTTGAATCTGTACAAATCAAATAACCGAACCTATAATTATTTCACTTATCAAAATCAAACAGACAATTACTGGCAAAATCATTATCAGCTTTTTTTCAATCACCAGTTTAATCAGCGGATTTCAATGAACGTTGCAGCGTTCCTCACAAGGGGCTATGGTTATTATGAGGAATATCACGACCAGGGCGATTCAGCCAATGCAAAATATTCGGCGTATGGTTTGCCCAGCCAAATTATTGGTAATGACACTTTACAAAGCACAAACCTCATTCGGCAATTATGGTTAAGTAATTATTTTTATGGCGGAATATTTTCTCTTCAATATAAATATCAAAAAACACAGTTCTCATTGGGAGGCGGCTGGGATAAATATGATGGCAAGCATTGTGGCATTATAACCTGGGCGCAAAACGGCGGCATTCCCCCGAATTATGAATGGTACAACGAGCCCGCGTACAAAACCGATTTTAATGTTTATGGGAAAATGCAACAGAAAATCAATGATCAATGGACTGCATTTTTAGACCTGCAATACAGGCATGTTCAATATGATATTGATGGTTTTGATGACAATCCTGCATTAATGGTGCATACCACTTACAATTTTATCAATCCGAAACTTGGTGTTAGCTATTTTAACGACGGGTGGGGTGGATATTTTTCTTACTCACTTGCCAATCATGAACCTGACAGAAATGATTTTGAGACAGCCAACAGCGATAAACCAAAAGCCGAAGTGCTGAATGATTTTGAATTAAACATTGGAAGAAAAAATTCTCAATATTCCTGGAGCGCAACCGGATACTATATGCTCTATACAAATCAATTGGTCCTCAACGGACAAATCAATTATGTAGGGGAATACACACGCATTAATATTCCCGACAGTTATCGTTTAGGACTAGAATTACAGGCAAGCGCTAGACCAACCGACTGGTTTAATGCAGATGCAAACATCGCCCTCAGCAGAAATAGGGTGAAAAATTATACGGAGTATATCGATGATTATGATAACGGCGGACAAAAAAGTTATTCTTACCAGGTTACCGATATTGCTTTTTCTCCCTCAATTGTCGGTGGAGCAACGTTGAATTTCCTTCCCTACAGAAATTATGAATTGAGTTTGATAAGCAAATATGTAAGTAAGGAATATTTGGACAATGCCCAGCAGGAAGACAGAAAATTAAACGCCTATTATGTGCAAAATGTACGAATGATGTACACCGTTAAATTCAAGGAAATAAAAGAAATGAATTTGATTTTTCAGCTAAATAATGTTTTCAATAAAAAATATGAACCTAACGGTTATACCTATAGTTATATTTATGGCGGCCAATTAATAACTGAGAACTTTCTATTCCCGATGGCAACGACTAATTTTATGTTTGCGGTGAATATTAAATTGTAATAAATTGATTATTTATTTTCATTAAGTTCCACATGAGATGAACCACTTTCAACTTTTATGTCTGCATGAACGGAGCTTCCGCGCCTGGAATATATAACATGATCTTTGGGGGCCTTGAGATATCGTTCTTTAAATTCAGCCTGAATTTCTCCAGGCTGGATGATGTCATTTACCTTAAACATTTCAGCGTTTAATATAATGGAGAGATTATTTGTTGAATTAATTATTTTTTCATCAATCAATTGGTTGATGATTAACTTCAAGGTTTGATTTTCTTCCAGTGAGGGTACAGGTGGGATTGGAGAAGTTGAAATTGATTCCAGGGGAGCACCAGGTACATCAGGATTATCAGGTCTCAACGAAGGAATGCCTGGGATTAACAAGCTGTTTCTGTCTTCATTCGAAATCATTTCATTAATATTTCTTCTCTCTTTCTCAATTTTCATTTGCTCATCCCTTAATTCAATTATTTGTTTGTTAAGCATCTCAGCCTGTTTTTTAGAATCTTTTTCGCCCAGGGTCTTAACCATTATTTCCTGTTGATTTCTTAATTCTTCTTCAAGGGCCATCAATTCAGCATTATGATTTTTCAATAATTCCAGCTCATCTGCATTTGCTTTTTTTAATTCTTCCAAATGTATCAATTGTTTTTGCGCATCCAGGGCTTGAATTTTTGCTGATAGCTCATCTCGTTGTTTATTCCATTGATCTAAAGTTTCCTTATTCACCTTTGCCATTTCATCTTGCTTCCGATCTTGCTCCGCCAATAACTTTTCTCTTTGTTGTGCGAGCTGTATATTTTCATCTGCTAATTTATCACGGTCTTTTTTTACCTGGATAAAAATTCTTTCTGTAATATCTTTATAGCCTCCGAGCTTTCCGTCGGGAATTTTTTTACCATTAACATATAATTTAGTCACTTTGTCATTGACCACAAGGGCTCTATATTGGTTACCATCAATTGTCGTAACGTAACTGAACTTTGAGATGCTCGTATCCTTGGATGGAATGGAATCGGTTAGCACCACTTTTTTCTGAGCGGTAATGGTCGCAGGAGCACTTTTAATTTCCTGTTTTTGCGGAATTTGCCTGAATGCGAGGGCTACAAACCCGATTATAACTATTCCTGTTGCGAGCGAAATCTTTTCCATATTATTTAATGTTTTGTTGTTATTTGTGAGCATGCGTTTTACCCTTTCCAGTAAATGATTTTTTCTTCCCGGGAATGCCAGCGTATATATTGATTTTTCCAAATTATATTCCTGGAAGCAAACAAGGGCGTCAATAAATTCTTTTTTGTTTTTTGATTGATTAATGGCGATATCATCACAACAATTTTCTCTTTCATCACGGATCAATGATGAGATCCAGAGCACAGCGGGATTGAAGAAGAAAATTATTTCCGCAAAGTTTTGGAGGAGGTTAATAAAATAGTCTTTGCGTTTGATATGCGCGAGTTCATGCAGCAAGACAGCTTCCACTTGTTCCGGTGGCAATTGCATAATTATGCTGAATGGAAACAATATAATCGGTTTTATAAAACCAACCATGACCGGCACTCTTACAATTTCCGATTGCAGTAAAGACACCCGCTGTTTTATTTGCATTTTTTTCGCAAGTTCCTCCATTCTTCTTTTCCAGTATTTCGGCGCCTGATGCGTTTTATAATGTTTGATGCGTTGTACATACGCTGCATTGGCAATCAGTTTTATAAATTGAGCACTGAGAATAATAAACCAAATGGTCACAATCAACGATGCATGTTCATCAAAGTAACTGACAAATACGTCGAGATTTGTTTTTTGGGTTACAACATCAGGAGATGGATATGAATTGCCGGCTAGAAATGTTTCTGTGTTTTTTTGTGCAGGGAATGCGGCAATATTATTTGATGAAACAAGTTGCCATTGTCGTACAAAAGTGAAACAAGCCACCAGTACAAAAAGAAAAAATAATACGGACAATAAATTATAACGAATTACCGGCTTCGCACTTTTTGTCGCCAAAATAACCGTGCCGCCAATTATGGCGAGTAACAAACCTTGCCAGAGGGAATGGATCAATGTCCAGCAAAGTGCCTGAATGATTTCGTCATTAAATAAATGCATAGAGTAATGTTTGCGTTGTTATATTTAATTTTTGCAATTCATTGTTGTTGTATCCGAGGCTGGGTTGCGAAATCACAAATTATTTATCCCTCGAATTATAAACGTTCATCTTGAACTTATTCAAGCTTCTTCAACAAATCTTTTATAGCCTGTAATTCTTTTTTAGAAGTTTTTTTATTACCGAGCAATTGCATCAACAAACTACTGGCTGAACCGTTGTACATGCTATCGACAAATCTCTCCAGTAGATAACTTTTGGTTTTTTGTTCTTCCATCGCCGGCGTATAAACGTGTTTCATGTTGGTTTCATCTCTTTTTAAAATCCCCTTTTCCGACATAATCTGCATCAGCTTTAACGTCGAAGTGTATTGCACCGCCCTTTTTTGTTCGTTCAATTGTTCATTGACAAAACGAACGGTCGCAGGCCCGTGTTGCCAGAGTATCTGCAGAATTTCCAGTTCAGATTTTGTCGGTTCGATTTTTTTTTTGTTGTCTTTATTTTCCGGTTTCATGACCCTAAGGTAGGAAATATTTCGTACGAACAAAAATTTACCTCATATTTTTAAAAATTTTAAGAAAATGATAAAACCGGTAATGTTGAGAGAAGGGAAGTAGGTTACAACGCATTGGCAGGATTGCCAAAGGAGTGATCGGTAGTTGATTTGTTCCGGTAAGAGAAGGCATTGGATCACTCTTTAAGGTAGTGGGCGCTAGCAATTCACCAGGTAACCCACCATAAAAAAGCGAAATACTCCGAAATTCAAATATTTCAATTATCTTATCTTCAATCATCTTATAAAATAAAACCGGCTTAGCAAATGAAGTCAAAATTACTCAGGGCAACCATCGAAATGGGATTTATCATTTTCCTATTCTATTCCAATCTTTTTATGGGAGAGTTTGAGCGCAGCACGGAAAAACGAAGTTTCCTTTTGGCGTTCGAAGACATTTTTACGCTTACGAATTTTTCAATTGCCTTATTGTGTTCATTTATTGGATATGTGGTTTTTGAGTTCCTGCGAAAGAAATTTTAGCCTTTTTCGGTTTTACAATCAATTCTCAAATTTTTCTCGCCAGGCTAGCATTCCTCCGGTAAGATTTTTTGTGTTTTTAAATCCAAGCATTTCCAAAATATTGCAAGCCTGTCCGCTCCGGTTCCCGCTTCTGCAATAACAAATCACTTCCTGATCTTTTAGGTCTTCAATTTCACTAATGTCCATCGCCTGTATTTTTCCAAGAGGAAACAACACGCCGCCTATATTAAAATCTGCATTTTCCGAAGGCTGACGGACATCCAGTAAATTTAATTTTTCTCCTTTGTCTAGTCTCGTTTTCAATTCTTCAATAGTTATTAATTGCATATTTTAAATTTTAGAACCATTATTTATTTCCCTTGCCCTGATTTTGTTAAGTATCAGATCATTTAACTGAATCAGCAAAATTATTCTTTATCAATGGCTACAACACACCCCACAACGCGATTATTATTTACCGCAATGTTAAAATGCAAGGTTCCTTTAGGTGTTGCCTCAAAATGCACATTTTGCAAAAGCTTGTTTCCAAGGGCAGCATTGAGCCTTGAAGCATAATCCTGCTCTGGGTTTTGACTGATCCGCCTGTTGATCGCATTCCAATCTAATGAATCTTTGCTTACTACAACGGCTATGTAATCCTTTGAGCCAATACTGTCCGTGGTCATGCTTTTATTTTTTGGAAAGAGGCGATAACCGGCGATTCCGCAAAATGGCGAATACCTGGTCCTGGTATGATCGTCGGCATTTGGATAAGGAAATAACGTATAACTCGATCCATCGGTTTCTTTCCCAAAAACATAAATATAACACTCGCTGGTATTTTTTATTTCCATTTTAAAATGAGTTCCCATTTTCACGGGAGATGTTGTTTCAAAAACATTATTGCCAAAAGTCCTTAATTGAATATAATCTCCAGCAACGGCTTGATTATTTTTGTAAGAAATTTTTACCAATCCTACTTCAGCTTCAAAAGGTTCATTGGCAGCTGCGCCAACTTTTGTCATCGGGTCTATGCCATATGCCTCACGCACAAAATATTTGAAATCGTCATAGCGAACCCAAGCGAAACCATTATTGCCCCACTGTTGTCCCCAGCTGTTCATTATTAGAAATGCACCACCATATTTTTTATCATCATAACCAACCACGCATTGGGCGTGACCCCCGAAACCTTGCATGCTTCTGTCTTCGTCGGTTGGGCTCCACAAATCTTGACCCATCATCGGTTGCATATAACTTCCGCCAACCATCATCCCAATAACTACCGGCGCGCCTTGTGAAAGGTTTTCTTTTATCGCGCGAAGGTCAATCACATCAGCTCTATCTCCGGCCGACAATCGGTTGGCCCCCCGCATTTTATATTGCTGCGCTTCTTCTATCAGTTGCTGATCAGGTTGCGCAGAGCAATCCTGGTCGTTGTATGGAAACCGGTCGTACTCAACAGAACCTTTCTGCGTCATGAATTCCATTGCTTTTTGAATATAAGAACCATCACAACCATCCACCCCGATTTGGTTATACAAAAAGGAGGGGCTGAATTTTATTGTATTCGGATCTTTTCCTGTCCGGATCGCTTCCTCAATTGTTCGCGCACCATAGGCGCTGCTCCAAGCAACGCAACTTCCCTGGTGACCCTGGTCACCGACCGTTGGCGCAAATTTTTGAAGATTTGCAGATTCGGGTAAAGGGTTTTTGCTGTCATCATCATCCAACGATTCATAAATTTTCGCTTTGACAAATTGTTTTGGATCGAGAATGCCGCCGGTTGCGAACTGCGAGGCATTTTGCACGGAGCTGATGTTGCAGCCACTGCGGCCAAAGAAAAAATACCCTCCGACAAGAATTACCAACAGCAATATTAAGCCCCTTCCCCGAAATATACCAAGTAACAAAGCCAACAAGGCGAAAATCCCACCCCCGCCGAAGCCACCTCCTCCGTCGCTTCCACCAGAATCGCCGCCTCCGCTATTTTCCAGCGGATCCACCGGATCATCCTCCATGCGAATAGGCATAAGATTTACATTTTAAAATTTGCAAGAAACGAATCGAACCAATTTATCACAATTGTTCAATATTATAACAATATCCACCAAAACAAGTTTCGGTTATACATGACCGGTATGCGTTTTTGTGTTTGTTTCCGAAATGAGATTTCTGAACCGCCTTCACCCCGCCCTTTGCCGTAAGCATTAAGTCCAGTGTCTGTTTGAATCCCAGGGGCTGCTTTATTACAGTATTATATTTCTTAAAATATCATCAAACGTTTCTCTCTTGCGAATAAGTCGTGGTTCCCCATCTTTAACCAAAACTTCAGCTGGACGTAACCGTGAGTTAAAGTTTGATGACATCTCAAACCCATAGGCACCAGCATTATAAAAAATAAGATAATCTCCTTCACGAACTTCTTTAATATTCCTATCCCACGCAAAAGTATCCGTTTCACAAATATTTCCAACAACCGAATATTTTTTTTCGGCGCCATCCGGATTGCTGATATTTTCTATTCGGTGGTACGCATCATAAAACATCGGTCTTATCAAATGATTAAATCCGCTGTCAACACTTACGAATACAGCCGAAGAAGTCTCTTTTATCACATTCACCTTTGTAATAAAGTAACCGCATTCACTAACAAAAAACTTACCCGGTTCAAACCAAACCTGTAAGGGTTTTCCAGTCGGGTTTGGATGATTGGCAAATGCTTCTCCAACTTTTTGCGCGAGTAAATTCATATCTGTTTCACCATCACCCTGCTTATAGGGAACTTTGAATCCGCCGCCGAGATCAATAAATTCAAGCTCCTTAAAATGCGGAATAACATCAAACAATACCTCAATGCCCTTTACAAAAACATCGACATCTTTTATGTCGCTGCCTGTATGAATATGGAGATCATTGACAAACATATTATGGTGATGGACGATTTCAAGGACCTTATCAACCTGGTCAATAGGAATTCCGAATTTGCTTTTATCATGACCGGTGGAAATCTTAATATGTCCACCGGCTAAAATATTCGGGCGTAATCGAATGCCAACCGGGTAAGAATGACCGAATTTCTCGCCAAATTTTTCAAGGTTGGAAAGGCTGTCAATATTAATGATCACACCCAGACTTTGCGCATCTTCAATCTCAGAAAAATTAATTCCGTTGGAAGTATATAAAATTTCTTTGGGCAAGAAACCGGCATGCAAGGCAAGCCTCACTTCAAATATGGAGCTACAATCAACACTTGCTCCAATCGATCTAATATATTTTAAAATATTGACGTTGGTTAATGCTTTGCATGCATAAAAGAAACGCGTGTTGGTTTTTGCAAATGCGGTTTTTAATTTGTCGTACTGTTCTTTTATTTTTTCGGCATGGTAAACATATAACGGCGTTCCGAACTCGTTTGCCAACTGGGTCAAATAAGATGTACTAAGTTGTTCCGGCATAGTACGCGAATATAGTTCATGAAAAATGAAAAATCAGAAATGGGAAATCAGAAATTACCTGAGATTCACGGATTAATAAAATAATGGTAAAGGACCTGATTAGAAAAATACTATGCCGGACCCTGCTCTTTATTGGTTTCCACCAATTCGCCATTTTCACTTATGATCAGTGGAGTCTCATCCTTATCATTTTCATCAACATGAGAATTGATCATGGTTGGCGGCACAAGATTATCAACAAAAATCTCTTTCAACTTGGGTAAGTCTTCGGCAGAATTGAGACCAAAATAATCCATAAAAGTCCTGGACACATGGTAAATGAGGGGCTTGCCTGGCATATCCTCACTTCTTCCGGAAATAATGATCAATTCCTTTTCGAGAAGTTTCTGAATAGAGTAATCGCAGTTGACCCCGCGAATCGATTCAATTTCACCTTTTGTAACCGGCTGTTTGTATGCAATAATGGCAAGTGTTTCCAAAGCCGCGTTTGACAATCGTTTCAGAAATTTTTCTCCGTTAAGCTGTGCAATCGTTTTATAGTATTCCTTTTTAGTTAGAAATTGTAATCCCCCGCCGCTTTGTTTTATCTCAAATGGATAAAATTCGGTTTTATATTTTTCAACAACTCCGTCAATAGCACTTTGAATCTGATCAAGGGTAAATTTTTCATCCATAAACCCAAATGCGTTATTAATAAGCTCGGTAAGCTCCATTGCAGTCAATGGTTTATCACTCGCAAAAATCAACGCTTCAATATGTGGAATGATTTCAGAAATTTCCATAGTAAAATAACATTTTTCGATGGCCGTTAACCAAGGGCTGTAAACAACCAGCCGTCAACGCCCACCATTTTATCCTTGTAATGCCGCGGCACCGCTCACTATTTCCGTCAGCTCGGTTGTAATGGCTGCCTGGCGGGCACGATTATATGAAAGACGCAATGAGCGTAATAACTCGCTCGCATTATCAGTTGCTTTATCCATTGCCGTCATTCTTGCGCCGTGCTCGGAAGCGCTTGAATCAAGGACTGCCTTATACAATTGGGTGTTCAATATTTTTGGCATCAGCTCAGTCAACAATTCCTCGCGCGATGGTTCAAAAATAAAATCACTTTTTTTAGCGCCCGTTTTTTTCTGCGTTTTCGGAATCGGTAAAAAGCGTTCCACAGTAAAAATTTGCGTCGCCGCATTCTTAAATTCACTGTATACAATTTCCACTACATCAAAATCTTTTTCTTCAAAAGCTTTCACAGCATCTTGAGCACATACTTGCACGCTTTCAAAATTCAGATGAGTGAAAATATCGCGGTAGGCTTCACTTACTTTAAAATTATTTTTCAAAAAATGTTCGTAACCCTTTTTACCAATAGCCCAGATAGATACGTTTCCCTTCGCAAATTGAGCCGAATATTTTTCTTTGATAGTCAGTTTGGCAAGTTTTATGAGGTTCGCATTGTATGCGCCGCACAAGGATCTGTCACTTGTAATTACGACCAATAAGACTTTTTCAATCGGTCTTTCAACAGCAAGGTTCGAGCCGCCGCTTCTATTTTCAGAATTGCTAACAATATTACTCAACACTTCCTGCAATTTTTTTGCGTATGGGCGCATCTGTACAATCGCATCCTGGGCACGGCGTAATTTTGCAGCACTCACCATCTTCATCGCCTTGGTGATTTGCTGGCTATTTTGAAAAGCTTTGATCCGATTTCTTATTTCCTTTAATTGTCCTGACATATGGAGTTTTAAATCGGCCGCAAAGATAACGGAAACAGGCAAAATACGGCGAACTGTGGGTAAAATATCTGTAATGTGAGAGCTAAGATATAGATTGCAGAATGTATGTGTCTTTCGGTAATTATTAATTGCTCATTATCAATTATTAATTTTTTTTGTAACTAAGGCTGTCAACGTGCAATCATCCCTCACCCCGGAACTGGTTTCTGTTCAAAAAATCCACTATCCCCGCAGTTTATTTATCTTCCAAATTTCTATCCAGAGGAGGGTTGTCCGTCCACACAAAAAAGCCCTCGTTTTTTTCAGAAAGCGACATGTTCTTTCGGAACTAAGAGCTGCATCTTTTTTTATTCACCATTTAGCTTTGGCGATCCACGATTTCTCATATTTTTCTCAAAAATATTACTCACTTTTGCAACTCAATTAATTATGGCAAAATCTGCAAAAAAGAAACCGGTCATTTTAATCACTAACGATGATGGCATCACCGCGCCCGGAATTCAAAACCTCGTTGAAGCGGTAAAAGACCTTGGAAAAATTATTGTCGTTGCACCGGATAAACCTCAATCAGGTATGGGACATGCCATAACCATCGGGAATCCCCTTCGGCTACATCCGGTTAACATTTTTAAAGATATTGAAGCGTGGCAATGCACCGGCACTCCTGTTGATTGCGTAAAACTTGCTGTAGATAAAATATTGCATCGCAAACCTGATCTGTGTTTGAGCGGAATTAACCATGGAGCAAATCATTCCATCAATGTAATTTATTCCGGGACAATGTCGGCCGCGGTGGAAGCGGCGATTGAAAGTATCCCGTCGGTTGGGTTCTCTTTGCTGGATTACAGCCTCGAAGCGGATTTCAGTGCTTCTCGAAAATATGCGCGTACGATAGTTAAAAACCTATTAGAAAATTCGCTTGATAAACACCTTATCCTGAATGTGAACCTGCCTGCTTTGCCCGATAGTTTAATTAAGGGAATGAAAATCTGTCGTCAGGCTTATGCGAAATACGAAGAAGATTTTGTAGAAAGAAATGACCCAAATGGAAGAAAATATTATTGGCTGACCGGTCAATTTGTGAACTTTGACAAAGGAAAAGATACCGATGTGTGGGCGCTGGAGAATAATTATGTGAGTGTTGTTCCCGTACAATTTGATATGACCAATTACGAGCTTAAAACCAAACTCAAAAAAACCTGGAAATTATAATTTTGCCGGATTCACCGGTAATTTGCGAATTGGCGTGAAGTTAATTTTGATTCAAAAAAACCATGAAGCCGTGACCATTAAAAAGGACAATATAAAATTCGGAATACTGCTTGGCTTTATTGCTCCTCTGTTAAGCATGACGGTTTATTATTTTATAAAATTCTACCCTCTTTTTTCAGTCAGGCAATTTTTTATTTTTTTAAAAAATAATCCAAGCCAGATAACCGCGATAGCTGTTCCTTGCCTCGTTTTAAATATCGCACTGTTTACTTTTTATATTAATTCCCATCTTGATAAGACCGCACGCGGAATTTTCGCTATTACCATTCTTTATGCGATAACCACCCTGTTGCTGAAACTGACGCTGTAAATCGATAAAAATATTACTTGCAAAGTCGCAGAAAGTTTCACCAAACGAGCTTCACAACCAAGGCGCGTCAAGCTTCAATTCCTTGTTTGATGGTAAACTTTGTATCGTTGTGCGAGAGAGTTTTCAATAATAGTGATCACGAAAAATGTGCTCTCGCGGCTGTGGGAAAATGTTGAAAAAGAAAAAATGGTGAAATTAAAATGCCCAAGTTCGGGTTGGGGGAAGTAAAGCTAATCAGACTGATAGACTATTCAAAAGAAGATGAGGTGTACATTTGCTTTACAAATCAATTCATGAAATATTATTTAATTGCGGGTGAGGCCTCCGGTGATCTTCACGGAAGTAATCTTATAAAGGAAATAAGAAAAAGAGATGGGGATGCCGTGATGCATTGCTGGGGTGGCGAACTGATGGAACAATCCGGAGCGGTGGTTGACAAACATTACCGCGAACTGGCATTTATGGGTTTTACCGAAGTGCTGATGAACATCAGAACAATCCTGAAAAATTTTACACGCTGCAAAAAGAATATCTTAGAATTCAATCCAGATATTGTGATTCTTATTGATTATCCCGGATTCAATTTACGCATGGCCAAATGGGCAAAGAAGCAGAAATATAAAGTTGTTTATTATATTTCCCCGCAGGTATGGGCGTGGAAAGAAAACCGTGTGAAAATTATAAAAGAGAATGTTGACAAAATGCTGACGATTCTTCCCTTTGAAAAAGATTTTTATAAAAAGTGGAGTTTCGATGCAGACTATGTCGGGCATCCCTTAATAGAAGCAGTTTCTAGTTTCCATTCTTCGGTGACCAGCAATCGGCAACAGGGAAACGCCAACAACCTCCAAATTCCGGATTCCAAACCGATCATCGCCCTGCTACCCGGCAGCCGTAAACAGGAGTTGCATCACCAGTTGCCACTGATGCTGGCGGTAACAAAATTTTTTCCTGGCTATACTTTTATTATCGCAAAAGCACCATCCCAGGAAGATGAATTATACAAGGACTATTTAAAAGATTATCCGGATATTTTAACGGTTCGCAATCTGACTTATGATTTGCTATCAAAAGCAAGAGCAGCATGTGTTACTTCAGGAACTGCAACTTTGGAAACTGCTTTGTTTGGAGTGCCCGAAGTTGTTTGTTATAAAGCCGGAAGCATTTCATACCATATTGCAAAATGGCTGGCGAATGTAAAATATATTTCGCTTGTGAACCTGATAATGGATAAACCTATTGTTAAAGAATTGATTCAGGAAAAATTAACCATAGAAAATTTGCGAATGGAATTGGATCATATCTTAAATGATTCACAACGAATTCAACAAATGAAATCTGATTATGCGCAATTAAAAAGTCTGCTGAGTGGGGATGGAAATGCATCTGGAAATGCTGCGGAAATAATAATTAAGCTTTTGGCTGAACCGTACGGTTAGATTGGATCCTAATCAAATTCGAATTCCGTTTTGGATAATAACCGAATGGAATTTTAAATGCAGATGAATCAGGTACTTGATAACAAATGCTCAGTTTTTTACTTTTTGATGTGAGTTTTAATGTCTTTTAAAAAACAAGAATCGAACAAAAATGACAATAAGCGCACCTAAAAACATGAAAATCGAAATGCGGTTGATGCCGTGCATGTAGCGCATCCACTTTGTGTTTGGGGCATTGGGGTCTCTTTTTTTTATGTAAAGATATTCGGCAATTTGTCTTAGCACACCCATTTGTTTCATATTAATATGTAAAGATAATAACAGATGCGCGACCGAATGGTTGAAATATTTTGGGTTAGAATCTTATATATTTGTAGACCTTGGGGAATTAGCTCAGCTGGCTAGAGCGCTTGCATGGCATGCAAGAGGTCGTCGGTTCGACTCCGATATTCTCCACTTTAAACACGATCAAATCGAACTCATCGCCTGCAAATTATTGATTTACAGGCGATCTTTTTTTTCGACCTTACTCAAATTGCTCGTTTATTATCAAAATCTTGGTGAGCGATTCGGTGAGCACCTGTAATTGAAAAAAAGTGCTCACCAGAATCCTTGTAACTCCATGATATTCATCCTGTTTGCTTAATAAACATCTTGGCCTGCATTGGCTATAAATCTAATTTTATAACAATTAAAATTGTTTTTATGGTGAACAAAACGTTCAGTTTGCTTTTCTACTTAAAAAAGCGTAGTAATTATGTGAAGGGACGAATGCCAATTTACATACGTATCACCGTTGATACGCAAAGAGCAGAACTATCCACAAAAAGATATTGTGATGATCCTGATAAATGGAATGCCTCTGCCGGTCGGATTAAAGGAATAAATGAAAATGCTAAGCTCTTAAATGCATATTTGGACACATTGCAGTCCAAAGTATATGATGCTTTGCGATTTTTTGTTGAGCGGGATGAAATTATTACTGCCGAAAAAATAAAAGATAAACTGATTGGAATTAAAGAACATCCAAAAAAGATTCTAGAAATATTTCTCCAACACAATGATCAGATAAAAGCTTTGATTGGTAAAAGTTATGCCGCGCTTACACTTAAAAGATATAACACGGCTTTGGAACATACCAGAGAATTTATTTCCTGGAAATACCATCTCCCCGACATTGACATAAAAAAATTGAATTATGAATTTATTGCGGAATATGATTTTTATTTGAAGGGAGTTCGAAAATGCGGCCATAACTCAACAATGAAATACCTATCCAATCTAAAAAAGGTCGTATTGCTTTGCTTGAAAAAAGGATGGTTACTCAGGGATCCTTTTTATGGATTTAACCTGGCAACAAAAGAAGTCGTCAGGGAAATATTAACAAACGATGAATTATCTGCCATTGCTTCAAAGCAATTTTTAACAGAAAGGTTAAACATTACCAGAGATATTTTTTTATTCAGTTGTTATACCGGGTTAGCTTATGTCGATGTTTATAATCTTGAAAGATCAGCAATCGTTAATGGAATTGATGACGAAAAATGGATTTATTCAAACAGGCAAAAAACGGAAACCCCTTTCAGGATTCCACTTCTGCCCGTAACACTTGAAATCCTTGAAAGATATAAAAATCATCCCCAATGTCAAAACAATGGAAAGGTATTGCCGGTATGGAGCAATCAAAAATTAAATGAATATTTAAAAGAGATCGCCGATGTGTGTGGAATCAGTAAAAGACTCACATATCATATGGCCCGGCACACTTTTGCAACAACGGTCACCTTAAATAATGGTGTGCCCATTGAAACAGTCAGTAAAATGCTTGGACATAAAAGCATTAAAATCACCCAACATTATGCTAAAACGCAGGATAGAAAAGTGAGTGATGATATGAAACTATTGAGGAACAAATTGGATATCAAGAAGATCACAGAGATGTAAAGAGATATTTAGTGTAATTATTTGACAGCTTACTTAAAATTAGGTTCAATAAGGGTTATCATGTATGTGCTCATTTAATAAACCGAATACAATCTGATTCTGATTTAAATTGTATATCTTTCTGCGTGTACCCTGAAAACATATTACAATAATTACAATGGATCTGAAAAACTAACCGGACTTCTGCGCCTGTTATCCTCTTATTACCCGATAAAAGAATAGTATTTTTTTTACTCTGCCCACTTTAAAGCGCTCCCTCTGCTCATATTTTTTGACTTATGAAACTATTTTTCAAATTCATGGTTAGCATTCGCTGTAAAATGCTGGTAAAGTCAGAGTTGGAAAAAATGGGATTGCATTCAATAAATGTGGTACTGGGAGAAGCGGAGATAGAAGAAGACATTTCTCCAGGTCAGCAGAATGAATTAAATACAGCATTAAAGAAATCAGGCATAGAATTGATTGATGATAAGAAAAGTGTTCTTATTCAAAAAATAAAAACGGTGATTGTAGAACTCGTTCACTATTCCGAAGAACCGCTTGAAATAAATTTTTCAGAATATTTAAGTGAGAAACTCCATCACGATTATGCAGGGCTTGCTTCACTGTTTTCAGAATCGCAAGGGATAACCATTGAGCATTTCCTTATTATTCACAAAATCGAGCGCGTTAAAGAATTGCTGATTTATGATCAACATAATATTACCGAGATTGCCTGGAAGATGGGCTATAGTAGCAGCGCTCATTTATCCACACAATTCAAAAAAATTACCGGACTTACTCCATCTTTTTTTAAAAAAATAAAGCATTTGAGAAGCGCTTCATTATATGATTCTTCAAACGATAATTCTTTCATTGAAAATGGATAATATAGCAGGATTAACATGACTTGTTAGAACACTACTCCTTTGTTTAAGGAAAGAAGTGAAAATACGCAATCGAATAAAATAACCTGTGAATCATATAACTTATTTGCAGAATTGTATAATATCCAGCAAAAAAAAAAATCTAATTTTATTATCCTGATCCGTATATCATATAGAAATCCAAATAGCAGTTGGCTTCGATTAAGAGTTCCGTCCTGTACGGGACTTTTTTTTTGGAACTACTCACTGGATATTTTTCCGATTCCAAACAAATATATTTCTCAAATTATTTACAGCCTTTGCATTCTTTCAAAAAATATTTCTTTCAGCAGAATGAAATAAAATTGATGCATTCTAAGAGGAAATACTTAATTCCCTTTAGTATCTGTGAATTATATAACTCTTTTTGGTAATCTTATAAAGCAATTAATGACAGGAAGAAGAACTTTGAGTTATTAAAATTTAATTAACTAACGGTCATATTCACCTGATATACTCTTTTTGATTTGCTAACCTTTTACTATTGGAAAACAAATGAAGCTTTTCATAAAAAATATGGTGTGTTTCCGCTGCAAAATTGTAGTGAAGTCCGAATTAGAAAAATTGGGATTACATTATAGCATAATTGAATTAGGAGAAATAGAAATTAAAGAGACTCCTTCCCAAAGAATGCACAAATGTTTAAGAATTGCTTTACACAAATCAGGACTTGAACTGTTGGATGACAATAAAGCAATGCTGATTGAAAAAATAAAAAATGTGATTATAGAAATGATTCATTACGGTGATGCATTTCCTAAAATAAAATTTTCCTGTTACCTGAGTGATAAATTAAATTATAATTATACCTACATATCTAATCTTTTTTCAGAAGTGAAA
>Ga0070731_10000699_pt1 | contig 41022 bp, 38 predicted proteins | sample Coa_R1_2_FD_66448 | JGI IMG/M metagenome (GOLD analysis project Ga0070731, IMG submission 66448) | Surface soil microbial communities from Centralia Pennsylvania, which are recovering from an underground coalmine fire - Coalmine... | ecosystem: Environmental > Terrestrial > Soil > Unclassified ...
TGTGCTGCCGGGCGATGTGCACCGGCAGGTCGAAGAGCGGAATGTCGTGCAGCAGCAGAAACGGCGCCGCCAGGAACACGCAGATCACCGCCAGAAAGGCCGGCCCCGACCACGTCTGTCCGGCCGCCAGCCTCATATCCGACTATGGCGAATGCAGCGTTCGGCCTCGCGGACAGCGCGACCGAGGGCGGATACCGCCTCAGTCGAGAACATGCTGCAGGAAGAGGCTCGCGACTGCTTCCGGCGCCGCCGCGGCCGACGGATGCTCGCCCGGGAAGACCTTGCGGCGGAGACCGGTCCGCACCGGCCCGGGATCGATCAGCGCCACCTTGACATTGGTCTTGGTCAGCTCGGCTGCCCAGGTCAGCGTCATCATCTCCAGCGCCGCCTTGCTCATCGCATAGGCGCTCCAGTACGCGGTCGGCTCATGCCCGGCCTCGCAGGTGGTGAAGAGCGCATGCGCCTTCGGCGCCCGGCGCAGCAGCGGATCGAAGGCCCGGACCAGGCGCCAGTTGGCGGTGACGTTGATATCCATGACGTTGCGGAATTCCTCGGGCGTCATGTGTCCCATCGGGCCGATCGAGCCCAGTACGGCGGCATTGCCCACCAGAATGTCGAGCTTGCCGTGGCGGTCGGTCAGCACGCCGGCCAGCTGATCGATCTTGTCGAATTCCTTGAGGTCGAGCGGCACGAGCGTGGCGGTGCCGCCGGCGATCTTGATCGCGTCGTCGATCTCTTCCAGCGCGCCGACCGTCCGCCCGATCAGGACGACATGCGCGCCTTCCGCCGAGAATCGCCGCGCCACCGCAGCGCCGATGCCCCGCGTTGCTCCCGTGATGAGCGCGACCCGCCCCGCAAGCTGTGCCTCCGCCATGCCGGCTACGAGCCCATCGGTGAAAGGGGGGCGGTGAGGTTGCCGGCCTCGAAATCCTTGAGCGGGATCGGATAATCCCCAGTAAAGCAGGCGTCGCAGTATTTCGGCGCGCGTGAGTCGCGACCGGGCTGACCGAGCGCCCGGTAAAGCCCGTCCAGCGAGACGAAGGCGAGGCTGTCGGCACCGATATGACGCGCCATCTCGTCGACGTCCATATGCGAGGCGAGGAGCTTCTCCCGTTCCGGCGTGGCGATGCCGTAGAAGCAAGAATGGCTGGTGGGCGGGCTCGATATTCGCATGTGGACCTCGCGGGCGCCGGCATGCCGCACCATCTCGACGATCTTGAGCGAGGTCGTGCCGCGGACGATCGAATCGTCGACGAGCACGACCCGCTTGCCTTCGATCAAGCGGCGATTGGCGTTGTGCTTCAGCTTCACGCCGAGATGGCGGATCTGGTCGGTCGGCTCGATGAAGGTGCGGCCGACATAGTGGTTGCGGATGATGCCGAGGTCAAAGGGTAGGCCGCTCTCCGCGGCGAAGCCCAGTGCCGCCGGCACGCCAGAATCCGGCACCGGAATCACCACGTCGGCAGAGGCCGGCGCCTCGCGGGCAAGCTCGGCGCCGATCCTCTTGCGCACCTCGTAGACATCCGCCCCGTCGACGACGCTGTCGGGCCGTGCGAAATAAATGTGCTCGAAGATGCAGAAGCGCGAGGCGTGACGGCCAAACGGCTTGACGCTCTTGATGCCGTCCGGCCCGATGAGGACGATCTCGCCGGGATCGAGGTCGCGCACCGCCTCGGCGCCGATGATGTCGAGCGCCACCGTCTCCGAGGCGAGCACCCAGGCATCGCCGAGCCGCCCGAGAGTCAGCGGCCGCACCCCCAGCGGATCGCGCACGCCGATCAGCCCCTCGGTGCACAGCGCCCCTAGCGAATAGGCCCCCTCGATCTGGCGCAGCGCGTCGGTCAGCCGGTCGAGCACGGTATGGCGCAGCGACGTTGCCATCAGGTGCAGGATGACCTCGGTGTCGCTGGTCGACTGGAACAGGCTGCCACGGTGTTCAAGCTGCTGCCGAAGCTCGTAGGAATTGGTGAGGTTGCCATTGTGGCAGACGGCAAAGCCGCGGCCCTGCACGCCCCCGAAGAAGGGCTGGACGTTGCGGAGCGCCACCTCGCCCGTCGTGGCATAGCGGTTATGGCCGATGGCCGACGAGCCGGGCAGCTTCTCGATGACGGATTTCGAGCTGAACGTGGCACCGACCTGACCCAGGGCGCGGCGTTCGTGGAACTGGTCGCCGTCGAACGAGACGATCCCCGCCGCCTCCTGCCCGCGGTGCTGCAGCGCGTGAAGGCCGAGCGCGGTCAGCGCCGCCGCCTCGGGATGGCCGATGACGCCGAACACGCCGCATTCCTCGTGGAAGCGGTCGTCGTCGAACGGGTCGGTGGTCAGCAGCGTCATGGTCTCCGTCCGTCAGTTCCGCTGCCCGTTCACCTGGTCGATCGTCTCGTTCAAATCCTGGCGCTTCGAGTTGTCGTAGGCTGGCGGCTGGGTCTTCTGCGGCGCCGGCGGCAGTGCCTGGTCCAGCGACTCCTTGGCCTTGGCCGCGGATTCGATGGACTTCGCCGCTTTGGCCCCCTGGTCCAGCAGGTTGGGCGGCAGGAGCTGAAGGAGAGGCGTGGCGCCCTGCTCCAGATAGGGCTTCGACCGGGCCTCGGCAATCCAGCCGGGTAGGTCTTCGTTCTTGGGCGGCCATGCGTCCGGCTCAATCACGTGGACGGTAACGAGATAGCCGAGGCAGACGACCAGCACGCCGCGGGCAAGGCCGAAGAGGAGGCCCAGCGAGCGGTCGACCGACCCGAGCCGCGAGGTTCGGACCCGGTCCGAGAGCACGCCGACCACGATCGAGAAGACGAGAAGGCTCACCACGAAGAGAAGGCCGGCCGTGGTGAGCTGCGCGGCCAGAGGATTGGGGATCAGCCGCCCTATAGCCGGCGCGAATCGCGCATAGCCGTAATAGGCGACCAGTCCGGCGCCGATCCAGGCGACGATCGACAGCGCCTCCCGCACGAAGCCGCGCACGAAGGCGAAGAGCGCGCTTAGGCCGACGACCGAGATGACGATCAGGTCGAGCGTGTTCACCGGATCGTTCCGCTGCAATCGATGGCTTGGGGCAGGCTCGGCATGCCGATCTCAATCTCCCGCCATGACACGGCGCCGGCTGGGCGTCGCCGCGCCCACGAGGCCGATCAGCTCATCGAGATGGCCGACCTCCTCGATCCGGATGCCGGTCGGTGCCGGCTTCGCGCGGCCGCGCCGGAGCGGCGCGAAGGCCTGGCTGAATCCCAATTTGCCGGCTTCCTTCAAGCGCGCATCGGTCTGAGAGACGGAGCGGATCTCGCCGCTCAACCCGATCTCGCCGAAGATCACGGCGTCGGCCGGGACCGGCCTGTCCTTGAGGGCCGAGATCAGCGCCGCGGCCACGGCCAGATCCGCTGCCGGCTCGGCGATGCGCAGGCCACCGGCGACGTTGAGATAGACGTCGTTGCCTCCGACCGCAAGGCCGCAGCGCGTGTCGAGCACGGCCATCACCATGGCGAGCCGCGCCGAATCCCAGCCGATCACGGCGCGGCGCGGCGTGCCGAGCGGCGAGGGCGAGACCAGGGCCTGGATCTCGACCAGCACCGGCCGCGTTCCCTCCATGCCGGCGAAGACGGCCGCCCCGCTGACATCGCCGCGGCGCTCGGCGAGGAAGAGCGCGGAAGGATTCGGCACCTCGCTCAGCCCGGCATCGGTCATCTCGAAGACGCCGATCTCGTCGGTCGGGCCGAAGCGGTTCTTGACGGCGCGGAGGATGCGGAACTGGTGGCCGCGCTCGCCTTCGAAATAGAGCACGGTGTCGACCATGTGCTCGAGCACGCGGGGGCCGGCGATCAGCCCCTCCTTGGTGACATGACCCACCAGCACCAGCGTGAACCCGACGCGCTTCGCCAGCCGGATCAGCTCCTGCGCGGCGGCGCGCACCTGACCGACCGTGCCGGGCGCCGAATCGAGCGTGTCGAGATACATGGTCTGGATCGAATCGATCACGACCGCATCCGGTCCGCCGACCACGTCGAGCGAGGCCGCGATGTCCCTGATGCTGGTCGCCGCCGCGAGTTGCACGGACGTCTTCTCGACGCCCAGCCGCTGCGCGCGCATCCGCACCTGGTCGATCGCCTCCTCGCCCGAGACATAGACGCAGCGCAGCGGCGCCCCGCCCCGCCCGGCCGCCAGCGCCGCCACGACCTGGAGCAGCAGGGTCGATTTGCCGATTCCGGGATCGCCGCCGACCAGCAGCGCCGAGCCCGGCACCAGGCCGCCGCCACACACCCGGTCGAACTCGGCAATGCCGGTCACCCGCCGCGGCGCCGGCTCGCTCGCGCCGGTCAGCCCGACGAACTCGACCCGCCGTGCCTTGGCGTTGCCGCCGCCGAGACTGCGCGGCGGCCCGTCGCCGGCCGGCTCCTCCACGAAGCTGTTCCAGCCGCCGCAGGCATCGCACCGCCCCGCCCATTGCGCCGCGACGGCACCGCATTCCTGGCAGACGTAGCGGCTGCGGACGCGGCTCATCGATGCAGCCTTCTCACGGGGCCCGCACTTCCATCCGGATCGGGCCTTCGGCGCGGCCGTGGATGAACTGGTCGACATAGGGGTTGTCCGAACGGTCGATCTCGCCGACCGGGCCCTGCCAGATGACCTTTCCCTGGTACAGCATGGCGATGCGGTCGGCGATCTTGCGCGCCGAGGCCATGTCGTGGGTGATCGAGAGAGCCGTCGCGCCGAGCTCCTTCACGCGATCGACGATGAGCTCGTTGATCACGTCCGCCATGATCGGGTCGAGCCCCGTCGTCGGCTCGTCGAAGAAGATCACCTCGGGCTCGGCGGCAATCGCACGGGCGAGCGCCACTCGCTTCTGCATGCCGCCCGACAGCTCGGCGGGACCGAGCTCGCCGACCTCGGGGCCGAGCCCGACCTTGGCCAGCGTCGCGATCGCCACTTCCTTCGCATCGTTCCGGTCCATCCGCCGGCCCTGGATCAGCCCGAAGGCGACGTTCTCCCAGACCGGCAGCGAATCGAAGAGCGCCGATCCCTGGAACAGCATGCCGAACTTGGCGCGCACACGGTCGCGCTCGGCGCCGCGCAGGCCGAACGTCTCCTCGCCGTCGACCTTGATCGAGCCGCCATCGGGCTCGATCAGCCCGAGGACACATTTGAGCAGCACCGACTTGCCGGTGCCGGATCCGCCGATCACGACCACGCTCTCGCCGGTGCCGATCTCCAGATCGAGGCCCTGCAGCACCTTCTTGCGCCCGAAGGACTTGGTCAGGCCGCTGATGGCGATCTTCGCGGTCATCCCTTGAACAGCGCCGCGGTGAGCAGGTAGTCGAAGACCAGGATCAGGATCGAGCCGCTGACGACGGCCTGCGTGGTCGCCGTGCCGACGCCCTGGGCGCCGCCGCGCGAATGATAGCCGTGGTAGCAGCCCATCAGCGTCACCAGGAAGCCGAACACCGCGGCCTTGATGAGGCCCGAGACGACGTCGTCGGTCGTGATGATGTCGACCGTCTGATGGAGGTAGTCCTGGGCGTCGAACCCGAACTTGTAGGTGGCGATGAGATAGCCGCCGAACACGCCGATGCTGTCGGCCACCAGCACCAGCAGCGGCATCGTCAGCAGCCCCGCGACCACGCGCGGCACGACGAGATACTTGTGGGGGTTGGTCGAGAGCGTCGACAGCGCGTCGATCTGGTCGGTGACGCGCATCGTGCCGATCTCGGCGGCGATCGCCGCGCCGACGCGTCCCGCCACCATCAGCCCGGCGATCACCGGCCCCAGCTCGCGGGTGACCGACAACGCCACCAAACGCGCGACGGCGGTCTTCGCCCCGAACTGAGAGAAGCCCGTGTAGGCCTGCAGCGCCAGCACCATGCCGGTGAAGATGGCCGTCAGCCCCACCACCGGCAGCGAGTTGTAGCCGATGCCGACCATCTGCCGGAGCAGGCTCTTGCCGTAGAAGGGCGGCCGGGCCATGTGCCCGAGCGTTACCCCGGCGAAGAGCGCGAGCCGCCCTACCGTCGCCAGGAAGGCCAGGGTGACGCGGCCGATCGCGGCGATGAAGTCCAGCATCGGCTCAGCCGGCCCTTTTGGCCGTTTGGCGCGCGCGCGGCGGACGCCCCCTCCCCTCGCGGGACGGGGTTGGGGGGAGGGGGAACCCGGGAAGAGGCCGGACCATTCAGGTCGCCCCCTCATAGACACGCCGCAGGCGGGGTCCCAGGCGCGTCAGCAGCTCGTAGCCGATCGTGCCGCTATCGCGGGCCAGATCCTCGATCGTCCCATGGGGGCCGACCAGATCGGCGAAGCCGCCCGGCTGCGCCCAGGCAGGCGGCACGCTGGTGACGTCGACCGTGACCAGATCCATCGACACGCGCCCGACGATCGGCGCCGCCATCGGGCCGAACCGAACCGAGCCGCGATTGGCGCTCTCCCGCAGCAGCCCGTCGGCATAGCCCACCGCCAGCGTGGCGAGCCGGCGCTTCCCCTCAGCGGTCCAGGTGGCGCCGTAGCCGGCGGTATCGCCCGCCTCGACCTCGCGAACCTGTAGGATGCGCGCACGCAGGCCGACCACCGGCAACATCGGATTGGCCCTGCCCGGCAACGGATTGAGCCCGTAGAGCGCCGCCCCGGTCCGCACCATGTCGAGCCGGTACGAGGATCCGAGGAACGTGCCGTAGCTCGCCGCCAGCGAGCGTGGCGCCGCAGGCAGGCCGCCGGCCAGGCGGAGAAACAGCGCACGCTGGCGTTCGTTCATCGGATGGTCGTGCTGGTCGGGGCAGGCGAGGTGGCTCATCACCGCCGCCACTGGCACGCCGTCCAGCAACGCCGGATCCGCCGCCAGGTGCGCGGCCTCCGATACCGGCATGCCAAGCCGCGCCATGCCGGTGTCAAGATTCAGGATCGCGGGCCTGCCGGGCGCCATCACACGCCAGGCTTCGAGTTGGCCCAGATCGTTGATCACCGGCACCAGCGACGGGGCCACGAGGCATTCGACACTCGGCCCCGACAGAACCCCGATCCGCAGGCCGGAGAGGTCGGGATCCAGCGCCTCTACGAGCGCCAGCCCTTCCTCGACCGGTGCGACAAAGAACCAGCGGCAGCCGGCACGAGCGAGTGCCTGCGCCACCGGCGCCATGCCAAGACCGTAGGCGTCGGCCTTGACCACCGCGGCCACCGTGCAACCGGGCCCGACGATTCGGCCGATTCGCCGCCAGTTCTCGACGATCGCCGCCAGATCGACGGTGACGTACCCGCCGCTTCCGGCGGGCACCGCCGGCGCGTCAGTATTGGACGGGCAGGCGATCGCGACCGACATAATCCGAGAACTTGGTGATTTCGCCCTGGAAGGTGAGCAGCACGCTGCCGACGGGTCCGTGGCGCTGCTTGGCGATGATGGCTTCCGCCGTGTTGCGCACCTCGGCGATGCGGTCGAACCATCGCTTGTGACGTTCGGTGAACTTGTCCATCGCCTCGTCCTGGCGCTGCGTCGGTTCGGCGCGCGTGAGATAATACTCCTCGCGGAAGACGAACATCACCACGTCGGCATCCTGCTCGATCGAGCCCGATTCGCGAAGGTCGGCGAGCTGCGGGTGCTTGTCCTCGCGCTGCTCGACGGCCCGGCTCAGCTGCGACAGCGCGAGCACCGGCACGTCCAGCTCCTTGGCCAGCGCCTTGAGGCCGCGGGTGATCTCCGACAGCTCCTGCACCCGGTTGACCTCCTGCCCCGGCCGGGCGCTGCCCTGGATCAGCTGCAGGTAGTCGACGACGATGAGATTGAGCCCGTGCTGGCGCTTCAGCCGCCGCGCCCGCGTGCGCAGGCCCTGGATGGTCAACGCCGCCGTGTCGTCGATATGGAGCGGCACGCCGCCGAGCCGTCCCGCCGCCACGACGAACCGGTCGAACTCGTCGTGCCCGACCTCGCCGCGGCGGATCTTGTCCGAAGGCACGCCGGATTCCTCGGAGAGCACGCGGGCCGCCAACTGCTCGGCCGACATTTCCAGCGAGAAGAACCCGACGATGCCGCCGTCCTCGGCGATGCGCTCGCCGTTGGGGCCGACCCCGGAGCGATAGGATTTGGCGACGTTGAAGGCGATGTTCGTGGCGAGCGCCGTCTTCCCCATCGAGGGGCGGCCGGCCAGGATCACCAGATCGGATTTGTGCAGGCCGCCGAGCTTCGCATCGATGTCCTGGAACCCGGTCGACAACCCGCTGGTCCGGCCCGAGCGCTTGAACGCCTGCTCGGCGATGCCGACCGCCGCAGTCAGCGCTTGGCTGAACTGCTTGAAGCCGCCGTCCGCCGTGCCGGAGGTGGCGAGGTCGAAGAGCCGCTTCTCGGTCTGCTCGATCTGCTGCGGCGCCGCGAGGTCGAGCGTGAACTCGTAGGCGTCGTTGACCGTATCCGTGCCGATCTCGATGAGCTGGCGGCGGATATAGGCGTCATAGATCGTCCGCCCGTAATCGCCGGCGTTCATCACCGTGACGACCGAAAGCGCCAGCTTGGCGATGTAGGTGCCGCCGCCGATGTCGACCAGGCTGCCGTCCTGGTCGAAATAGCTCTTCAACGTCACCGGATCGGCGATCTGATTGTGCTCGATGAGCCGCATGATGGCGGCGTAGATGCGCTGGTGCACCGGATTGTAGAAATGCTCCGGCAGCAGGTAGTCGGCCACCCGCTGGTAGGTCGTGTTGTTGATCAGGATGGCGCCCAGCAACGCCTGCTCCGCATCGAGATTGTGCGGCGGCGACCGCAGCGCGGGCTCGTTCGCGGCAGGCGGCGGGAAGCTGATCGGGGCCGGGCTCGACATGGGGTGAGGCTAGCATGAAAGCCCCGCGCGCCGGGGTTGTTTTGCTTGTGGATAACGGGGATCCGGCGGGTAACTCCCTCTCCGCCTCAACGACGGCGGAGAGGGTTCGAACGGGATCGGGGCCTTGCGGCCGTCAGGCCTCTCCCGACTCGGGCGACTCGGACTCGGCGGCTTCCGTCGCCGCGGCGATCTCGGCGGTGCTGAGGCCGGCGCGCTGGGCGGCCGCCTCTTCCTCCGACTGCGCCACGTTTACCTTCACCTGGATGGAGACCTCCGGGTGGAGGCTGATCCGCACGGTATGGAGGCCGAGCGTCTTGATCGGATGGTCGAGGATGACCTGGCGGCGCTCGACGCTGTACCCGGCGGCGGTTACCGCGTCGGCGACGTCGCGGCCGCTGACCGAGCCGTAGAGCTGGCCGGTCTCGCCCGCCTGGCGGATGATGACGACCGAGAGCCCGTCCATCTTCGTACCGACGGACGAGGCCTCGCTCCGTCGCTTCAGGTTCGTCGCTTCGAGCTGCGCCCGCTGGCTCTCGAAGAACTCGAGATTGGCCTTGCTGGCGCGGAGCGCCTTGCGCTGCGGCAGCAGGAAGTTCCGCGCATAGCCGGGGCGGACCTTGACCACCTCGCCCATCTGGCCGAGATGCTCGACGCGCTCGAGCAGGATGACGTCAACCATCGCGCCGCCCCCTAGCTGATCATGTAGGGCAGCAGGCCGAGGAAGCGCGCGCGCTTGATCGCCTGGGCGAGCTCGCGCTGCTTCTTGGTCGAGACGGCCGTGATCCGGGACGGCACGATCTTGCCGCGCTCGGAGATGAAGCGCTGCAGCAGCTTCACGTCCTTGTAGTCGATCTTCGGCGCGTTCGGGCCCGAGAACGGGCAGGTCTTGTGGCGCCGGAAGAAGGGCCGCCGCGCCTGCGGGCGACCACCGCCCCCCTCGCCGCGATCACCACGGTCGCCGCGGTCGCCGCCGCGGTCACGATCGAAACCAGCCATTATTCGCTTACTCCTGGCACAGGGGCGGGCGTCTCCGCCCGCTCCGGACGGTCGCCGAAACCGCGATCACGGTCGCCGAAGCCCCGGTCGCCGAAGCCGCGGCGGGGGCCGCGCTCGTCGCTGCGGTTGCGGCCCTGCATCGCGATCGACGGTCCCTCCTCGAGCGCCTCGACGCGGACGGTGAGGTACCGCAGCACGTCCTCGTTGATCCGCATCGTCCGCTCCATCTCCTGCACCGCGGCCGCCGGCGCATCGATGTTGAGAAGGGCGTAATGCCCCTTGCGGTTCTTGCGGATGCGATAGGCCAGGTTCTTCAAGCCCCAATACTCGCGCTTGGTGACCTGGCCGCCTTGTTCGGTGATCACGCCGGCGAGGGTCTCGATCAGCGCCTCGACCTGCGTGCCCGATACGTCCTGGCGTGCGATGAACACGCACTCGTAGAATGCCATCGATACCCCTTACGGATGGTGGCCCGCGGCCGGCCGGACATCCCGGCCAAACGAAACGGACCTCAGCCGGCAAGCCGGCAAGGGTTAGGGCGACGCAGTATGCATAGAATGAGGGGCGGTGCAAGCCCGCCCCTCAGAGATCCGATATCTCCGTCGGCACCGAACCACGCCCCTTCCAATCGAAGAGCTTGATCCGCCGAAGCCGCGCATACTGTGCAAGCAGGCGGCGCGCTTCGTCATAATTCTCAAAGTATTGCGCCAGGATAAAAGAGAACGCCGGCCCCTGGATGCGCAGTATCTCAATGGTCTGCTGCGTCCTGCGGCGGAAGGGGCGCATCCGCGTTATGGCGGATACGTCCGTCCAACGCAGGAGGCGCCATGGCTTCTCACGCCGGTACGCGTAGATGCCCTCATTCGTGAAGGCCAGCGAGGGCTGCGAATTGTTGATCCGCGACGTAAGCATGCCCGTGACCGCGAGAGCGAGGAATCCGGTCACGACAGCGATAGTGGCACGACGCTGGTCCATCCATCCGAACTGCCTGACCGCTCCTGTCAGCCATGGCGGAAGATCAGCATCGAAATACAAACGAACGAAGCTGAATAGGCCGATCACGATGAAGATGGCCGGCATCGCGAAGATCGCGATCTGGGCACGCCAACCTTTGCCCTTATTGCAGAATTGCGGCCGCTCCGGGGCGCCGCTGAGATCGAGTGGATTGCCCGATAGATCATCCATGGGGACCTTTGTGGCGGCATAAGGGTGACACCGCTACCAACAACCGATTGGCCTATACGACCAAGGCGGATATTTGACCGTCGCTTCCGCCCCCTTTAATCAGCGACCTCGTCCCCAGCCACAGGAGGCTCGGCGCCAGCACCGTCAAGAAACGAGAGGAACGCCTCGCGATTACCTTTCACGGCGCGTTCGCGGAAGTAGGTAGCAGTCGCCAATGCCGAAAGCTTGTTCACGACGGTGTTCGATGCGGGCTCGGGCCGGAGGTCGTCGGCGTTTTTGGTCATCGCGCAGGCCGAATTGCTCCAGAGGACCTTAGCATACTCCGTGGCGAGCCCCAAAAGGCGCGTCGCTTGACACGTCGTCTCCCGCCGCTATGAGTGCGGCCCACGCTCGGGCGGCAACACCGTCATCCCCGGCCACCCTCCGTCGTCATGGCCGGGCTCGACCCGGCCATCCGTGTCGGGCCAGGGTGCTGGCGTCCGAGGCACTTAGACGACCCTGCCGCGTGGATGGCCGGGTCAAGCCCGGCCATGACGGGTTGGGTGGCAATTGGGAGCGGAACGGTTGAGCAAGCGCGCATTGGTTTTTCCCGGCCAGGGGTCGCAGGCGGTCGGCATGGGGGGCGAACTGGCCGATGCCTTCACGTCCGCCCGCGAGGTGCTCGAAGAGGCCGACGACGCGCTCAAGGACCGGCTCTCGCGGCTGATCCGGGAAGGGCCGCCGGAGACGCTGACGCTTACCGAGAACGCCCAGCCGGCGCTGCTCACGACCAGCATTGCGGTGCTGCGCGTGCTGGAGCGCGAGGGCGGGTTCGACGTCTCGCGCCATGCCGAGTTCGTCGCCGGGCATTCGCTGGGTGAGTATTCGGCGCTGACCGGGGCGGGCGCGCTCGCGCTCGCCGACGCGGTCAGGATCGTGCGCCGGCGCGGCCGGGCGATGCAGGAGGCGACGCCTGCCGGCACCGGCGCCATGGCGGCGCTCCTGGGTGCGGAGCTCGATCAGGCGCAGGCGATCGCCGCCGATGCGGCCGCGGAAACCAAGCTCGTCTGCGGCGTCGCCAACGACAACGGCGGCGGCCAGGTCGTGGTGTCCGGCGCCAAGGCGGCGGTCGAGCGCGCGGTGGCCCTGGCGGCCGAGCGCGGGCTCAAGCGCGCGATCATGCTGCCGGTGAGCGCGCCTTTCCATTGCCCGCTGATGCAGCCCGCGGCCGATGTGATGGCCGAGGCGCTGGGCGCGATTGCGGTCGCGGTGCCCTCGGTGCCGGTCGTCGCCAACGTCACCGCCGCGCCGGTCCGCGATCCCGAGACGATCCGCCGGCTGCTGATCGAGCAGGTCACCGGCATGGTGCGCTGGCGCGAGACGGTGCTGCGGCTCAAGGAGGACGGCGTCACCGAGATCGTCGAGCTGGGTGCCGGCAAGGTGCTGGCCGGGCTGGTGCGCCGGATCGACCGCGACATCGAGGTCCGCTCGGTCGGCACGCCCGCCGATGTCGAGGCGTTCCTGAAGACGATCTGAGGAGGGCCGCCATGTTCGATCTCACCGGCAAGGTGGCACTGGTCACCGGCGCCACGGGCGGCATCGGCGGCGCCATCGCGCGTACGCTCCACGCCGCCGGCGCTTCCATCGTCTGCGCCGGAACCCGCATCCAGGTGCTGGACCGGCTGATCGGCGAGCTGGGCGAGCGCGCCGTCGCCGTGCCGGCGGATCTCTCCGACACCGCTGCCGGCGACGAGTTGGTGCGGCGGTCCGAGGCCGAGTTCGGCCGGCTCGACATCCTGGTCAACAATGCCGGGCTCACCCGCGACGGGCTCGCGCTGCGGATGAAGGACGAGGACTGGAACGCCGTCCTCGAGGTCAACCTCACCGCCGCGTTCCGCCTCGCGCGCGCCAGCCTACGCGGGATGATGAAGCGCCGCGAGGGGCGGATCGTCTCGATCACCTCGGTGGTCGGCGTCGCCGGAAACCCCGGCCAGGCGAACTATGCCGCCTCCAAGGCCGGGCTGATCGGCATGACCAAGGCGCTGGCCCAGGAGGTGGCGTCGCGTGGCATCACCGTGAACTGCGTCGCCCCCGGCTTCATCGAGACGCCGATGACGGATGCGCTCAACGAGCAGCAGCGCGAACGGATTCTGGGCGGGATTCCGGCCGGAAGACTCGGCCATGCGGACGAGGTTGCGGCCTCCGTCCTCTATCTCGCCTCGGCCGAGGCGGCCTATGTCACGGGCCAGACGATCCACGTGAACGGCGGCATGCTGATGCCGTGAACCCTTGGCGGAATGCGCTTCGCTTTTCCGCCCTACGGCGTTGTAGAGCGGAAAAGCGAAGCGCATTCCGCTGACAGCCGGCCACTGGCGCGGTGCGGGGAACTATGATAAGGCACCCCACCCTTGTCCGGCCCGGAGCCTGACCCAAATTGAGGCGCGATGCCGGCCTCGGCTGCTTGGTCGTCCGGAACGAAGCTTCCCTAAAATCCCTTATCCACCCGAGGAACAAAAGCATGAGTGACATTGCCGAGCGCGTGAAGAAGATCGTGGTCGAGCATCTCGGCGTCGAAGAGTCCAAGGTGACCGAGAACGCCAGCTTCATCGACGATCTCGGCGCCGACAGCCTCGACACGGTCGAGCTGGTGATGGCGTTCGAAGAGGAGTTCGGCTGCGAGATTCCGGACGAGGCCGCGGAGAAGATTGTGACCGTCAAGGACGCCGTCAGCTTCATCGAGGCGCATAGCTGATCCAAGCATGAGAAGAGTCGTCGTCACCGGTATCGGGCTCGTCACCCCGCTCGGCATCGGCATCGAGCATAACTGGAAAGCCCTGATCGCGGGCCGTTCGGGCATCAAGCGGATCGAGTCGTTCGACGTGTCGGACCTGCCGGCGCAGATCGCGGGGCAGGTGCCGCGCGGTCCGACCGCGGAGAATCTCTTCCACGCGGACGACTGGGTCGATCCCAAGGACCAGCGCCGGATGAACGAGTTCATCGTCTTCGCGCTGGCGGCCGCCGTGCAGGCGGTGGAGGATTCCGGCTGGACGCCGCAGGACGAGGAGAGCCGCGAGCGCACCGGCGTGATGATCGGCTCGGGCATCGGCGGGCTGAGCGGCATCGCCGACAGCGCCGTGGTGCTGCACGAGAAGGGGCCGCGGCGGGTCAGCCCGTTCTTCATCCCGTCGAACCTGATCAACCTGGCCTCCGGCCACGTCTCGATCCGTTACGGCTTCAAGGGGCCGAACCACGCGGTGGTCACGGCCTGCTCGACCGGCGCTCATGCGATCGGCGACGCCGCGCGGATCATCCAGTACGAGGACGCCGACGTCATGGTCGCCGGCGGCGCCGAGGCCGCGATCTGCCGCATCGGCCTCGCGGGATTCTGCCAGGCGAAGGCGCTGTCGAGCGGCTTCAACGACACGCCGGAGCGCGCCTCGCGGCCGTTCGACCGCGACCGCGACGGGTTCGTCATGGGCGAGGGCTCGGGCATCGTCGTGCTCGAGGAGCTGGAGCACGCCAAGCGGCGCGGCGCCAAGATCTACGGCGAGCTGATCGGCTACGGCATGGCCGGCGACGCCTACCACGTCACCGCCCCGGCCGAGGACGGCAGCGGCGCGTTCCGCTCGATGCAGGCGGCGCTGAAGCGGGCGCGGCTCAACCCTGACCAGATCGATTACATCAATGCCCACGGCACCTCGACGCCGCGCGGCGACGAGATCGAGGTGGGGGCGGTCAAGCGGCTGTTCGGCGACGCGGCCTACAAGGTCAGCATGTCGTCGACCAAATCGGCGATCGGGCATCTGCTGGGGGCGGCCGGCTCGGTCGAGGCGATCTATTCGCTGCTGGCGATGCGCGATTCGGTGCTGCCGCCGACGCTTAACCTCGAGAACCCGTCGGAAAGCTGCGACATCGACCTCGTGCCGCTGCGCGCGAAGGAGCGGCGTGTCCGCCATGTCCTGTCGAATTCCTTCGGATTCGGCGGGACCAACGCCTCGCTGGTCTTCGCGCCACCGCCCTAGAATTCCATGCGGTTCCTGCGCGGCCTCGCCGTCGCGCTGGCGCTTCTCGGCGCCGCGGCGGGGGCGGTCGCGTGGTGGGGCGTCACCTGGTACCGGACGCCGGGGCCGTCCGCCGCGGTCGTCACCGTCATCCTGCCGAAGCATGCAGGGCTCGCCGGCGCCGCCGGGCTTCTCGTCAGCTCGGGCGTGCTCGACCGGGCGTGGCCCTTCGAGATCGCGGAACGGCTTACCCAATCCAAGGGCGAGCTCAAGGCCGGAGAATACGCCGTTCCGCCCGCCGTGACCCCCGAGGCACTCCTGGCGCTGCTCCGTTCGGGCAAGACAGTCGTGCATCGCCTGACCGTTCCGGAAGGCCTTACGACTGCGCAGGTCCTGGCGCTGATCGATAAGGCCGAGGCGCTGGAAGGCGAGGTGACCGCACCGCCGGCCGAAGGGACGCTCTTTCCCTCGACCTACTTCTACGCCTGGGGGGACTCGCGGCAGGGCCTCGTCGACCGCATGCGGCGCGAGATGGAGCGCACCGTCGCCGAGCTCTGGCCCGGCCGCCACGCCGGGCTGCCGATCACCGATCCGAAACAGGCGGTGACGCTCGCCTCGATCGTCGAGAAGGAGACGGCGCGCGACGACGAGCGGCCGAAGATCGCCGGCGTCTTCTACAACCGGCTTCGTCTCGGCATGAAGCTGCAGTCCGACCCGACGGCGATCTACGCCGTGACGGGCGGCAAGGCGCCGCTCGGGCGGGCAATCGACAAGGCGGACCTGGCAGCGGACTCGCCCTACAACACCTATGTCATCGACGGATTGCCGCCCGGCCCGATCGACAATCCCGGCCGCGCCGCGCTGGAGGCGGTACTCGACCCGGAGGACACCGACGCGCTCTATTTCGTCGCCGACGGCACCGGCGGCCATGCCTTCTCGGCGACGCTCGACGAGCATAACCGGAACGTGAAAGATTGGCGCGGGCAGCACGCGAAGCGGAAGTGACCCTTGTCCACGCCCTACTCCGCCATGCTTCGTACCGATCGTCTCGTCCTCCGGGAGTGGCGCGACTCGGATCTCGAGGCGTTTGCGGCGCTCAACGCCGATCCCGCGGTGATGCGGCACTTCCCGGCGCTGCTCAGCCGGGAAGAAAGCGATGCCGGGGCGGGGCGGATCCGGGCCGCTTTCGACCGGCAGGGCTGGGGGTTCTGGGCGGTCGATCTGCCGGGAGAGGCCGCGTTCATCGGCTTCGTCGGCATCGGCTCACCGCGCTTCGAGGCGCACTTCACGCCCTGTGTCGAGATCGGCTGGCGGCTGGCAGCGGCCTACTGGGGACACGGCTACGCGACCGAGGGGGCACGCGCCGCGCTCGGGTTCGGCTTCGAGGTGCTCGGCCTCGATGAGATCGTGGCGATGACCGTGCCGGGCAACCGCGCCTCGCGCCGGGTCATGGAAAAGCTCGGCATGCAATACGATCCGGCAGGCGATTTCGACCATCCGCTGATCGAGCCCGGGCACATGCTGAGGCGGCATGTACTCTATCGGATCGCGCGTCCTGGAAGCGCCGCTCCCGCCCCTCTATAACGATCGGGCGATCAGCAGGGGGACACGATTGGCCGCTTTGTCGAGCATGACCGGCTTCGCCCGCGCCGAGGGCAGCGGCGACGGCTTCGCCTGGGCTTGGGAGCTCAAGAGCGTCAACGGCAAGGCGCTGGACCTCAGGTTTCGCCTGCCTCACGCCTACGATGCCGTCGAGCAGAAGCTGAAGGTCCTGGCCGGAGACACGCTTCGGCGCGGCTCGGTGACCGCGAGCTTGTCAGTGACCGAAACCGAGCGGCCGGCCGAGCTGCGCATCAACCGCCTCGTGCTCGACCAGCTGATGGCGCTCTGCCAGTCGCTCGAAGGCGCGGTCGCGGCGGCCGCTCCCCGGCTCGACGGGCTGCTCTCGATTCGCGGGGTGATCGAGCTGGCCGAGCACGTCATGACGCCGGAAGAGCTTGCGGTGCGGCACGCCGCGGCGGAGGCCGGATTCGCTGCGGCGCTCGCCGCCCTTCTTGAGTCGCGCAATGCCGAGGGCGCGCGGCTCGGGCGGGTGCTTGCGGATCGGCTCGACGAGATCGCGACGCTGGTCGGCGAGGCCGAGCAGTCGGCGGCGCTGCAGCCGGAGGCGATCCGGGCGCGGTTCGGCCGTCAGATGGCGGAGCTGCTGGGCGCGACCTCGCCGGTGGCACCGGAACGGCTCGCCGCCGAGGTGGCGCTTCTCATCCAGCGGGCCGACGTGCGCGAGGAGCTCGACCGGCTCCACTCGCACATCGCCGCCGCCCGCGAGCTGCTCGCCGAAGGTTCGGGGATCGGCAGGCGGCTCGATTTCCTCTGCCAGGAGTTCAATCGCGAGGCCAACACGGTGTGCTCCAAGGCTTCGGAGCTTGGCCTCACAAGGCTCGGCCTCGCCCTCAAATCGGCGATCGAGCAACTGCGCGAGCAGATTCAGAACATCGAGTAGGAAACATGGTCGAGATTCGCCGCCGCGGCTTCATTCTCGTGCTGTCGTCGCCGTCGGGGGCCGGCAAGACGACGCTCACGCGCCGGCTGCTCGCGGCCGATCCGTCGCTGTCGCTGTCGATCTCGGTCACGACGCGCCCGAAGCGCCCGCACGAGACCGACGGCGTCGACTATCACTTCATCGACCGCGCCCGCTTCGACGGGCTGGTCGCCAGCGGCGGCCTGCTGGAGCACGCGACGGTCTTCGGCAATTCCTACGGCACGCCCCGCGAGCCGATCGAAGCGGCGCTGGCGGCCGGGCGCGAGGTGATCGGCGATCTCGACTGGCAGGGCACGCAGCAGCTGCGCGACAAGATGGAACGCGATCTCGTCTCGGTGTTCATCCTGCCGCCGGCGCTGGCCGAGCTGGAGCGCCGGCTCAAGGCGCGCAACGAGGACAGCCCGGAGACGGTCGCCGCCCGCATGGCCAAGGCGCTCGACGAGATGAGCCACTGGGCGGAATACGATTACGTCCTGGTCAATCGCGACCTCGACGAGTGCCTCGCGACGCTCCGGGCGATCGTCCATGCGGAACGGGCGAAACGCATCCGCCAGCTCGGCCTCGCCGATTTCGTCCGGGAGATCAGCGGGCGGTAATGCGGTATCGCGTAACGCGGCTCAAGCTACCATAGTACCTTAAGAACATGGGATAACCCACAATGGACGCGAAGGGTGCAAGAAGGATTTCCGCCGAATAAATTTGTCTGCTCTGTAGCTTTCGTTTCATTCCTGTAACAAGCATTTCGCGACTGGAAACACACGCCTTGTCCCGTTGCGGTACAGGCGGCAATGGCGTAAGTCCAGAGCCGGGCTAGGCAAATCATTCCACCACCGCTTCACGCGGCGGATTAGGCTTGGGTCGCTCCTTTGTCCGTTCTTATTCCGCATTCGCTGACCCGATCCGACAAGAACGCGCGCGAGGCAACTCGCTCGACGCGGTCGCGTCGCTGGGACGATGCCGTGGCGATGTTGAACGCATGGCGCGGCGGATTGCTCTCTCTACACGAGCGCTCGATCATGCAGTTCTTCGTTCTCGTCGGCGCTCAGCGCTTCGGCACGACGGTCTTCCGTGAGACGCTCGCCACAAACCCCGCCATATCGGTGCGCGGCGAAGTGTTCAACCCGGTCGACGGCGAGGACGAGTTCGGGCGCTATACCCGGGAGCAGAACTTCGGCCGGCCGCTCAACTACCTCGACGCGGAGCGGCAGCTGCGCAGCTATCTCGGGCATCTCCGCGACGACCTCGGCCCGGGCGTCAAGGTCTTCGGGATCGACGTCAAGTACGGCCAGCTGCGCTCGATCGCGCCCTATCACGAGGCGCTCTGCGCCGTGCCGACGCTGGTGCAGTTCATCCGGAAGAGCGGCTGCCGCGTGCTCCACGTGGTCAGGGACAACGTCCTCCACGCCTCGCTGTCCGAGGCGATCGCGACCGCGCGCCATGTCTGGCATCACAAGACGAATACGGCGCTGCCGACGAAGTTCACGATCGACTGCCAGCAGTTGATCCGCTCGATGCAGGAGAAGCGGGCGGATCGCGCGATCTTCGCCTCGCTGATGGAAGGCCAGGCGCGGATGATCACCTGCGAGTACGAGCGCACCGTCCGCGGCCTCGGAATGACCGACGCGGACGGCCTGCTCACCGGTGACGGCAACCCGCTGTTCGAGGTGGCGGATTTCCTCGGCGTGCCGCGCGAGTTCCGGCGACCCGGCACGCTCCACAAGGTCGTCCAGACGCCCTATCACGAGATCATCGCGAATTACGATCAGGTGCGGAAGACGGTCGGCCGCACCGAGTTTGCGACGCTGCTCGATACGATCTGACGGATCAGCCCGCAACGCCGCGGGCGAGCGCGCAGAATTCCTCGACGCTCAACTCCTCCGCCCGCCGCGTCGGCGCGATCCCGGCGGCGGCGCAGAGCGCCAAGGGGTCGAGGCCTAGCGAGGCGAGGCTCGACCGCAGCATCTTGCGGCGTTGGCCGAAGGCGGCACCCGTGACGCGCTCGAGATCCGCGAAATTGCAGGGCGCGAGCGGGGCGGGGTGTGGGATCAGGCGGACCACGCTGGACGTGACCTTGGGCGGCGGCAGGAAGGCGCCGGGCGGCACGTCGAAGGCGATCTGCGGCTCGGCGAGCCATTGCGTCAGCACCGAGAGCCGCCCGTAGCTCTTGCTGCGCGGGCGCGCGGTCAGGCGCTGCGCCACCTCCTTCTGGAACATCAGCCCGAGCGCCTCGTAGGCGTCGACCCGGCGCAGCCAGGCGATCAGCAGCGGCGTCGCGACGTTGTAGGGAAGGTTGGCGATGATTCGCCGCGGCGGCGGGACAAGTGTTTCCGGGTCGATGGCGAGCGCGTCGCCCTCGACGATCTCGAGCCGTCCAGGATTGTCGGCCGCGAGCTCGGCGAGCGCCGCGACGCAGCGCGGATCGCGCTCGATCGCCACGACCCGGGCGGCGCCGGCGGCGAGCAACGCCCGCGTCAGCCCGCCGGGCCCCGGCCCGATCTCGACCACGTTGACCCCGTCCAGCGGTCCTGTCGCCAACGCGATCCGCTCGATCAGGCGCCGGTCCAGCAGGAAGTTCTGCCCGAGCGCCTTGCGCGGCTCGAGCCCATGGCGCCGGATCGTCTCGATCAGGCTTCCGGCGGTCACGCGCGCCCGCGGGCTGCCGCCATTTCGGCCGCCAGCTCGAGCGCGGCGATCAGGCTCGCCGGATCGGCGCGGCCGGTGCCCGCGAGATCGAGCGCGGTGCCATGGTCGGGCGAGGTCCGCACGAAGGGCAGGCCCAGCGTGACATTGACGCCATGGGCGAAGTCGATGGTCTTCAGCGGGATCAGCGCCTGGTCGTGATACATGCAGATCGCCGCATCGTAGCGGGCTCGCGCGGCCGGGTGGAACATCGTGTCGGGCGACAGCGGGCCGGCGACGTCGAGCCCGTCGTCGCGCAGGCGCGCCACCGCGGGGGCGATGATCTCGATCTCCTCTCGGCCGAACGCGCCGTGCTCGCCCGCATGCGGGTTCAGGCCCGCCACGGCGAGGCGCGGCCGTGCGACGGCGAAATCCCGCCGGAGCGCCGCCGCAGCGATGTGCGAGACGGTGACGATGCGCTCGACGTCGATCGACGCGATGGCGTCGCGGAGGGCGGTGTGGACGGTCACCGGCACGACGCGGAGACCTGGGCAGGCCAGCATCATGACCGGTACCGTGCCGGGCCCGGCGAGCGCCGCCAGGAACTCGGTATGCCCGGGATGGGCGAAGCCGGCCTCGATCAGCGCCTGTTTCTGGATGGGATTGGTGACCACCGCCGCCGCCGCGCCGGACTGCGCCAGCGCTACCGCACGCTCGATCGCGGCGATCACCGCGCCGGCATTCCGCTTGTCCGGCCGGCCCGGCACGACTTGCCCCGGCACGGTCTGCGGCAGCACGGGAAGGGCCGAATCCCACGCGCCGGCGGCTTCCCCCAGCGCGGCGATCTCGCCAACCGGTACCGGCCAGTCGAGCCGGTGAGCCAGCGCGGCGATCCGGCGGGGGTCGTCGATCAGCGCGAAGACGGGCGTTCCCTCGGCGCGGCGCAGCCATGCCGACAGGGCCAGCTCGCCACCGATCCCTGCGGGCTCGCCCATGGTCAGGGCGAGCGGCCGGGTCTCAGACACGCAGATCGATATAGGCGACGCGGCGCAGGTCGGAGAGATAGCGCCGGGCGATGTTCTCGAGCCGCTGATTGCGCAGGTCGGCCTCGATCTCGTCGCGCTTCATATCCGGCGAGCCGTCCTTGCGGCTGCAGACCATGAACACGCCGATGCCGCCGCGCACCGGCACCGGCGGCGTCGGCGTCGCGATCGCAGCCTTCAGGATCACCGGCCGGAGGTCGGCCGGCAGCTCGCTGATCTGCACATGGGCGATCGGGCCGGACAGGTCGGGCGAGGTGGCGCGGCCGATCTTGGCGATCTCGCCGCAGCTGTGCGTGTCGGCGGTCGCCTCCTTGGCGCGGGCGATGGCGGCGTCGTGCGCGGCGGCGTCCGCCTCGGCGGCGAGCGGGAAGACCGCCTGCATCAGGTCGACCACGACATTGGCGCCGGGCGTCTCGGGCGCGCGCCGATCGTAGAGCAGGTAGATGTAGTAGCCGCCCGCCATGCGCATCGGGTGGGTCATCGTCTTCGGCTGCATGCCGTCGATGATCTTCTGGACATCGGGATCGAGCATGCCGGGGATCACCCAGCCGATGTCGCCGCCGTTCCCGCCGGTCGGCGACTGCGAGAACTGCTGGGCCACGCGCTGGAACGACGCGCCGTGCTGGACCTCGTCGAACAGCCGGTCGGCCAGCTGATGCACTTCCTCGTCCTGCTGCGGGTTCTCGACGGCCAGGAAGATTTCGGCGACGTGCTCCTGCGGCTTGTCGCGCGCAGCCGCGATCGTCTTCATCGCATCGTCGATCTCCTCGTCGCCGACGCTGACGGTGTGGCCATAGCGGCGCTGCACGACGCGGGCCCAGGCGATCTCAGCCGTCTTCTGCTGGACCAGCGCGTCCTTGTCGATGTGATGCTCGGCGAGGAACTTGTCGAGCTGGTCGGGCTCGAGATGATTGAAGTGCGCCAGCTGCGCCAGCATGCGCTTGATATCGTCGTCGGTGACCTTGACGTCCTCCTTCTTCGCCTCCTGCACCTCCAGCCGCTCGTCGATCATCTGGCGCATTACCTGATTGGCGATGCGCTGCCGGATCTCGGGCTGGTCGGGGATGTTCGCGGAGATCAGCACCAGATTCATCCGCGCTTCGAAATCGCCAACCGAGATGACCTGATCGTTCACCACGGCGGCGATACGGACCCCTTCATCCTGGGCACTGCACGGCATGGCGAAGGTTGCGAGAAGAAGGAGGGCGGCGGCGAGCCGCAAGACGAACGACATGTCTACTGTCCGGTCCTGACTGGGCCGCTCCGATTGGAACGGAAACGCGCTCTCATACCCGAGACGGCGGCTTCCGTCACTGGCCCAGCTGGGTTTCGAGCACGGGTATGTTCACGACTCCCAGATTCTTGAGCACGAGTTGCAAAAGCACGGTCGTGCCCGGCTTGAAATTGCCGATCTCGGTGCCGTCTGTGCCGACCGAAGCGATGAAGGTCATGCACTCGTCGCTGTAGCGGGTGCCGATCTCGGCCGCGAGAAGATGCGAATCGCCGGCCAGGTCCCGCGTCCCGTTGCCGTAGACGCTCCAATACGTGCCGAGCTTGACGTCAAGCCGGAGGCTCATCTGCTGGCGGGCGGTCTCGCCATCGTGGACGTTGTTGCCGATCTGCAGATAGCCCACCGAGCCGCTCACCGGGGAGGTGATGGTGGAGACCGTGACCTCCTGGCGCTCGGGCCGCAGATCCGCCTCGTTGAAGCGGAAATGATAATTTATGTCGAAATAGGCGCCCGGCGACAGGTTGATCCGCCCGACATAGTCCGACAGCGTGTGCTCCAACCCGTCGCCGGTGCCGTTTATCGCGAACGGCGACTGGTTCTGGAAGCGCCAGCTCTGTCCGACCAGCATGTCGACCGCCGAGGCTCCACCGCGCCAGTTGACATGCAGGCCGTAATCGACGCGCTGCCCGCTGTCGACCTGGTCGTATCCGGCGAAACGATCGTGCGAGAAGAGCTCGGCATCATTGAAATCCACGGCGCCGCTGTCGTCGTTGGGGATCGAGGAGGGGTTGAGCCCGACGGGGGCCGCATAGATCGCCGCGCGCGGCTCGATGATCCAGTGCGAGCCGCGGCTCTGGGCCGCCCAGGGCCAGCGCCATTCGAGCCCGACCTGGGGAAAGGCCCGCGTCGTCGCGTGGTCGCCGAGGGGTCCGTTCGGCACCAGCGGCTCCGAGGTCGCGTAGTATTGGTCGCCGCGCAGCGCCGCCAGGAAATTCAGGCGCTGCCCGCCGGGCGCGTCGAACGGCAGGTCGAACTCGGTGCCGACCGAGACCCGGCGATCGCTCGGTCCGGTCTCCCGGATGAGGTCGAGCACGTTGAGCGAGGTGGTGAACCGCCCGCCCCAGTCGAGGGGCCGTCCCGCCCAGGTATAGGTCGCGACCGGCAGGACGACCGGCTGCGTCCGGTTCTCGACGTCGGATTGGAGCGACTGGAACGCGTAGGCGAAGGCCGATCCGTAGTCCCGCCCGTTGAAATCCTCCAGGTAGGTATCGCTGTTGAGGAAGTTCTGATAGGCGCCGACCTTGTATTCCTGGAGGTAGATGGTGTCGGAGACGCGGCGAATATCGAAACCGGCGCGCATCTCGTCGTCGAGGTCGAACTCGCCGGTGGCGAAGACGTGACCGCGCAGCTGCGACGGGTTGGGCGGTCCGGTCAGGCTGGGATCGGGATCGGAATCGGCGAGGCTGCCGATGATGTCGATCAGGCCGCGGTCGAACCGCTCCCGATACTCGCCCTCGAGCATGAGGCTCTGGTCCGAGGTGAAGAGCGGCGAGATCGTCAGATCCTTGTCGTCCGACAGCACCAGGTAGTAGGGCGTCGCCGCGTAGGCGCCGAGGATCGTGTTGTTGCCCACGGTGAGCGGCAGGAACCCGCTGGCGCGCTTCACCGTCGGATCCGGATGCGACATGTAGGGCACCCAAAGGGCGGGAATGCCGTCGAGCTCGAATGTCGCGTTGTAGAACTCGAGCAGCTTGTCCTCGGTGTCGTGGGTGATTCGGGCTGCCCTGATCTGCCACGTCGGCGGGGCCGAGGGGTCGCTCTGGCACAGGTCGCAAGGGCTGTAGACGCCGCGCACCACCTCTGTGCGATTGGCGTCGGTGCGCCGGGCCGTGTTGCCGGCGAGCCGCGACCGGTCGGCCATCAGCATCCGGACGTCCCGGATGAAGCCGTCGCGCATATTATCATGCAGCTCGACATAGTTCCCGAAGGTGGTCTCGCCTGTCGCCTCCTCGATCAGGCTGACGTGGCCCGTAGCGATCACCGTATCGCTGCGCTGGTTGTAGCTCACGACGTCGGCCAGGACGGTCCGGCCGGATTGCGACATCTCGACATGGCCGCGGGCGGTCACGATGTCGAGCTGATCGTCGTAGGTGACGTCATCCGCGCTGAAGACGACCGGCCTGGGGGGGCCGTGGCCGCCGGCCGGCTTCGTCTTGTCGGCGTCGCTGGTCTCGGCCTGTGCCATGCCGCATGGGACGGCCAGGGCCGCGGCAACGCCGGCCGCCGCCAAACGAGCGGACCACCGCGCAGAAGGTCGCCGCATCGCCGGCTAACCGTCTTCGAGATGCAGGAGGACGGTGGCGCCCAATAGCGTGCTGATGCCGGCGGGTGCCCAGGCCGCCAGCATGACCGGAATGGTTCCCGAGGAGCCCAGCGCGAACACCACCTCCGACAGGAACCACAGCGTGAAGCCCACGGCGACGCCGCCGATCAGCATGATCGCCGTGCCGCCGCGTCGCTGCATCCGCAGCGAGAAGGTCGCCGCGACCAGCACCATGGCGCAGAGCAGGAAGGGCCGCGCCAGCAGCGAGTCGAAATAGAGCCGGTGGCGGTTGGCCGGGAAACCCGACTTCTCCAGGAGCGAGATGAATCCGGGCAGGGCCCAGAACGACATCGTCTCAGGCGCCGCGAAGCTCTGCTCGATCTTCTCCAGGGTGAGGTTCGTGGGGACGATCATCTCCGCGCGATACTCGATCTGGTCGCGCTCCACGCGCCATTCGTAGACATCCTCGAGGTGCCAGTTTCCCTCCCGGAGATCAGCGGTGGCGGCATCGAGCCGCCGGATGAGGTGATCGTCGCCGCGGAAGAAGAAGATCGTGACCGTGGAAAGCCGCGCGCCCGGATGCGTCATGGCGAGAGCGTGAATCACCGCCTGGGTCTCGTCGCCGCTGCTCTGGCGCAGCCATAGGCCGGAGGCCGACAGCGCCAGCGCCTCCTGCTGGTTGCGCAGCAGCCGCGCGTCGAGCGCCTGATAAGCCGCCTGCATCTTCGAGGCGACCGGATTGAAGATGGTCACGCCGAAACCGCCGATCAGAAAGGCGAGGACGATCGCCGGCGCCAGAAACTGCCAGACCGACACGCCGGCCGCGCGGACGACGACCAGCTCCTGGCTCCGCGTCAGCCGCCACAAGGCCAGGAGCGCGCCCAGAAGGATCGCGAAGGGCAGCGTCTCCTCCACGGTCTGCGGCAGCTGCAGCCACGCCATCCGCGTGATCACGCTGAACCCCACGCCCTCGTGGAACGCCGCCCGGCGCGTCAGTTCGACGAAATTGGCAATGTAGATCAGCATCGACACCAGAAAGAACACGCCGGTGAACCAGATCGCGAACTGGCGTCCGATGTAGCGGAACAGGGTCAGCGGCAAGTTCATGCCGGCGTACCCGAGGGTAGGCCGAGACCGAAGCGGTGCTTGAGCTGGTGACCGAACAGCACCATGGCCGTACCCGCCGCGATCGGCAGCAGCGCGGCCAGGTACATCAGCGGGGTCGCCTCAAATCGGCGGGCGGCGAGGCCAAGAAACCACAGCGAAGCCGCCTGCAGCACGACCATGACGCCGATCGCGCCCAGGATGCGCATCGATTGCCCGCGGCGGTTGAGCTCCCCCGTCAGGAGCGCCGCCAGCGCCACCAGGATGTAGGATATGCAATAGATCGGCCGCACCAGCCGGTCGTTGCCCTCGCCCAGGAGTCGGGTGCGGAATCCCGGATCGCCCTCGACGTCGGCAGGATCGAACAGGTCGGGCAGGAAGCGCTCGTCCGGCTGCAGCGCGCGCGCCTCGGGCACGTCGCGGAACTGGTCGAGATCGAGCGGAAAGCGCGCGAAGGTCAGCATCGACAGCGTCTTCTTATCGCGGTCCCAGACCTCCTTCGTGCCGTCGATCATCAGCACGTTCGGCCGACCATCGACCTGCTCGATCAGGCCGCGCTGGGCGGTGTAGGTCGTAAGCTTTACCGGATCGCGATTGTCCTGGATCATCAGGCCGCCGAGCGCGCCGTCTGGGCTGCGCTCGCGGACATAAACCATCAGGCGGTCGCTGAGCGTGTTGAACCGTCCCTCCTGCAGCAGGCCGGAGCTGAACTGGTTGCGAACCTGAAACTGGAGGTCCCGGAAGGCATTCTTCGAGGCGGGCAGGAGGTAGACCGACAGGATCATCATCACCACGGTGCCGAGCCCCGCGAGCAGTATCGCCGGCTGCATGAGCTGCCATTGCGACACGCCGCAAGCCCGCATCACCACGATCTCGCTGTCGCCGATCAGCCGGTTGTAGGTGAAGAGCACGCCGACGAAGCCGCCGATCGGCACAACGAGCTGGAGGAGCTGCGGCAGGCTGAGCGCCAGCATCTCGAGGAAGGGATAGAGCGCCACGCCCCGGTCGACCACCATCTCGACGAGACGCAGCGACTGGACCAGCCAGCAGGCGGCAGTCAGCGCGCAAGTCACGACGAGAGTGAGGCCCAGGGTCTGGCGGAAGAGGTACCGGGTCAGGCGGTTCATCGGGCCGCGAGTATATCGACCGCAATCCGGGGGGCCAGCGATGAATCGTCCCGCGGACGGCAGGGCCAGCTGCCGCCGGGGCAGGCATCGGCCGCCGGACCTGCCGCGCCATTCGCCTGTTGACACCTGCGTCACGAGCCGTGCAGTAGGCGACCTTGTTCTTGGGCCGCCGGCCGTGGCCGCCCCCAGCATATCGCCCAGGGAGGGCGAATTCGTGTGACCGCAGAGTTGGAAGCCTGGTCGGGATCGGTGGCGTCGCGCGGGCCGAAGGCTGGGATGAAGTTCACGGGCATTCTCGCCCCGCCTGGCGGCGACGCCGGCACCGAGCTGTCGCTGGATGCCGCCCCCTTCGTGACCGATCTCCGCCTCGACCAGGTCATCACAGCAGTGATCTCCGGGAAGGAGGAGTACGAGCTGGCCCCGTTCTTCTGCCGGCCGCTCCGCCAGGTCGAGTCGGTGACCTACCGTCAGGACGTCATGCGCGACCTGGAGACGGGTCACCTGCTCGACGACGTCACCGCCTTTGCCGCAGGCATGCGGGCGATGCGTGCCCATCTCGCCCAGGCCGAGAGCGGCCGCTACGACCTGCAGAAGGATCGATGGTTCCTGGATGCGGCGGTGCTCTACGGCAACGCCGTGAACCGCCTGCTGGGCGATCTTGCAGCGGTGCCCCCGCGCTCCCGCGGGCTCGTCGATTTCAAGGCCTGGCTGACAGCATACGTCGCGTCCGACCGCTTCGCCTCGTTCTTTGCGCGGGCGACCTCGCTCCAGGCTGAGATGGCGGGCGTGCGCTACGGCGTCCTCATCCGGCAGCGGCGCGTCGATGTCCGCCGCTACGCCGGCGAGCCGGATTACAGCAGCGAGATCAAGACGGCATTCGAGCGCTTCAAGCAGGTCGACTCGCAGCAGTACAATTTTGCCGTCGGCGAGGAGCTCGACCTCAATCACGTCGAGGCCCGGATCCTCACCGGCGTCGCGGAGCTGTTCTCGGACATCTTTTCGCGGGTGCGGAGCTTCAAGGAGGCCGAGGCCGGCTTCGTCGACGACGCGATCGTCAGGTTCGACCGCGAGATCCAGTTCTATGTTTCGTACCTGGAATACATTGCGCCGCTGAGGAAGCTGGGGCTGAGCTTCTGCTATCCGGACGTCAGCGAGACCTCGAAGGAGGTGTCCAGCCGCCAGAGCTTCGATCTCGCTTTGGCGGGAAAGCTGGCCGCCGAAGGCACCGCGCCGGTATGCAACGACTTCCACCTGCAGGATCCGGAACGGATCCTGGTCGTGTCGGGACCGAACCAGGGCGGCAAGACGACCTTCGCCCGCGCCTTCGCGCAGCTTCATTATCTCGCGAGCCTGGGCTGCCCGGTGCCCGGCAGCGCGGCGCGGCTCTACGTGCCCGACCGGATCTTCACCCACTTCGAGAAGGAAGAATTTCTCGAAGATCTGCGTGGCAAGCTGGAGGATGACGTCGTCCGGATCCACCGCATCCTCGAGAACGCCACGCCGAAGAGCGTCATCGTCGTGAACGAGATCTTCTCATCCACCGCGCTCCGTGACGCCACGGCTCTCAGCGAGCGGATCGCGACGGCGATCGCGCGCCTCGATGCGCTGTGCGTCTGGGTGACCTTCATCGACGAGATCGGCGCGCTCAACGAGAAGACGGTCAGCGTGGTCAGCACCGTCGAGCCGGACGAGCCGACACATCGGACCTTCAAGCTCGTTCGGCGGCCGGCGGACGGTCTCGCCTATGCCATGTCGATCGCCGAGCGCCACGGCCTCACCTATGACCGGCTGCAGGAGCGGCTGCGCTCGTGAAGGCCCATCTGCTCAACCCGGCGCGCGACTTCGACTGGCAGTGGACCTTTCATGCCGCGGCCGAGCGCGAGGCGAAGCGGCGCGGCTGGAAGTATGAGGCGCCGGAGGATTTCGACTGGCGGGCAGGCCTGCCCTGGAACGCCGAAACGCTTGCCCAGGACCTCTCGCTCGACACGCTGTTCGAGGCAATGGCGGGCGATGACGACGTCATCTTCGAGGTGGCGCGGAAGGTCATCCTGGCCGGCGTCGAGGCCGATATCGAGACGATCCGGTACCGCCAGAGCATCCTGCGCGATTGCCTGGCCAATGCCGAAACCGTCCGAAAGCTCTACGCGATCGCCGAGGAGGCCATCGAGAAGCACAAGGCGCATGCAGCCGGCACGCTCTCCCGCTTTCCCGACTGGGTGCTGCGCAAGGCGATCGAGCAGCTCGGTATCTCGGTCGGCGACCTGCGCAAGATGCGGCAGCTCGCCGAATCGCATGGCGCACGGTTCGCGGCGCCCGGCTGGACCGAGTTCTTCGCGATGCTGCAGCGCGATCTCGATGACGACTACCTCGGCGTCGTCGAAGGGCATCTCGACCAGTTGCGGCTGCGCAACGGCGAGCTGGTCAGCGCCGAGCTCGGTCCCGGCAATGCCGGGCGGCGCTATATGCTCCACCCGGTGATCACCGAGGAAGGGTGGAAGCTCCAGAGCTGGATCCGCGACTTCTTCGAGGAGAAGCAGCAGACCTACAGCTTCGAGATCCCGGCGCGCGACGTGGCCGGCGCGCAGGCGCTCGCGGAGCTTGGCAATCGCGGCATCGTGCTTGCGGCCAATGCGCTCGGCCAAGCGGCCGACCATGTGCTCGACTTCTTCGGCGTGCTGCGCGCCGAACTTGCCTTCTATGTCGGTTGCCTCAACCTCTTCGACCGGCTCAAGGGCAAGGGGGAGCCCATCTGCATGCCCGTCCCCACCCCGACGGAGGAGCAGGCCCTTTCGTTCCGCGGCCTCTACGACGTCGGGCTCACGCTCAGCATCGAGCGGCGGACGGTCGGCAACGACGCAGACGCGGACAGGAAGTCTCTCGTCGTCATCACCGGCCCGAACACCGGCGGCAAATCGACGTTGCTGCGCGGGATCGGCGTGGCTCAGCTGATGATGCAGAGCGGGATGTTCGTCGGCGCCGAGGCGTTCACCGCGAGCCTGTGCAACGGACTCTTCACCCATTACCGGGGCGAAGAGGATGAAAACCTGCGCAGCGGCAAGTTCGACGAGGAGCTGCGCCGCATGAGCGACATCGTCGATCGCGTCCGGCCCGGCGCGACGGTCCTCTTCAACGAATCGTTCGCGGCGACGAACGAGCGCGAAGGCTCGGAGATCGCGCGGCAGATCGTGACCGCGCTGGTCGAGAACCGGGTCCGGACGTTCTTCGTCACGCACATGTTCGAGCTGGCGAGCGGCTTTCTTCATCATCCGCCGGGCGACGTGCTCTCGCTGCGTGCCGAGCGCGAGGCCACGGGCAGCCGCACCTTCAAGCTGCACGAGGGCGAGCCGCTGCCGACCAGCTTCGGCGAGGATTTGTACGACAAGATCTTCGGCCGTCGGGCGGAGGTCGTGAACCGGTAGGTCATCGTGGGCGCCGGAGGGCAGGCGGTCGAATGAAGATTCTCGTTACCGGCGGCGCTGGCTTCGCGGGCGCGAGCCTGGCGCTCGCCCTCCGCCAGGACCCCGGTGCAGAAGTCGTGGCGCTCGACAATCTGAAGCGGCGGGGCAGCGAGCTCGCCCTGCCGCGGCTGGCTCGTGCGGGGGTGGCCTTCATTCACGGCGACACCCGCCAGCCCGACGATCTGGCGGCCGCCGGCCCGGTCGACCTCGTCATCGACTGTGCGGCGGAACCCTCCGTGCAGGCCGGGCTCGACGGCCAGGCCCGGTATCTCGTCGAGACGAATCTGGTTGGAACCTTCAACTGCCTCGAGCTGGCGCGGCGTCATCGCGCCTCGTTCATCCTGCTGTCGACCAGCCGGGTCTACTCGATCGCGGCGCTGCGAGGACTGCCGTTGCAATCGCAGGGCGACCGCTTCGTGCTGCCGGCCGGCGCGGCCGGGCAGGGCTGGTCGGAGAGCGGCATCACGGTCGACTTCCCCGTGACCGGCGCGCGCTCGCTCTACGGCACGACGAAGCTCGCCTCCGAGCTTCTGGTCGAGGAATATGGCGCGCTCTACGACATGCCGATCATCATCGACCGCTGCGGCGTGCTGACCGGGCCGTGGCAGATGGGCAAGGTCGACCAGGGGTTCTTCGTGCTGTGGGCGGCTCGGCATCTCTTCGGTCAGCGCCTCTCCTACAACGGCTTCGGCGGGCACGGGCACCAGGTTCGGGACGTGCTGCACATTGCCGACCTCGCCGACCTGATCCGCCGCCAGATCGCCGCGTTCGACGGGCTGCGGGGCCGCACATTCAATGTCGGGGGCGGCGCGGGAAACTCCGTCTCGCTGCGCGAGCTCACCCGGCTCTGCGAGCAGGCGACCGGGACAAGCATCGACATTCCGGGCAATCCTGAGACCAATCCGGTCGATGTCGCCTACTACGTCACCGACAACGACGGCGTGACGGCGGCGACGGGCTGGCGGCCGTCCCGGGGAATCGACCGGACGCTGGAGGACGTGCTCGGGTGGCTCAAGGCCGAGCGCGGCTGCGTCGCGCCGATTCTCGATTCGGATTCCGCGGCGAAATGATCGCATCGCGGCTCCGCCCGCTCGTCTCTCGCGCAAAGGCGCCCTGGGTCGGCATCCTTCTCACTGGTACCGCGCTCGCGGCGCTTATCGTCGCGACGGCCGTCTATTTCGCAAATTGGCCTGCGATCTGGGATATCGCGTTGTGGGACGAGACCAATATCCTCGGCAGCGGCATCTACGGCTGGTACGGGCGGGTAACCGACTACGAGCTCCAGCCTGGCCACATGCTCGTTTACCAGGTCGTGCACCAGTTTGTGTCGGCGCCGGTCGATCTCTTCTACACGGCCGGACTGGCCGTCGTGCTGTTGTCGCTGGCAGGTGTGCTGGCCGGAACGTGGAGCCTGTCGCGCAATCTGCTGTTTGCGGTGCTGTGCAGCACAGCTTTCATCACGTGCGACTGGCAATTGTACGGGGCGCGGGCGATGTACACGGCGATCGGCGTGCTCGGCCTCGCCGCGCCCCTGGCGCTCCTCCACCGGCAGTTCTGTCTGCGCGCGGCGGGTCTTGCCGTCGTTGCCCTGCTCCTGACCTTCATCCGGCCGGAGTTCATCCTGTCCTTCTATCTCCTCCTGGCGGCTGCCGCAGTCGCCGTGGCGGCCGATGGCATAGGCTTGGCGACCGGCGGCGGCGCCAGGGCGGAGATGCCGCGTCGAGCGGCCTTCCTTGCCTTCTATGCGGCGATCGGCATCGCCGTGTGCCTGGCGTTCCGCTTCCCCGTCCTGTCAGGCACCGAGCGCGATTTCCTTGCTTTCGGCCAGCATTATGCCCGCCGTTGGGTCGCGTGGAACCCCGCCGCCCATACGGGCGGAATGGATTGGGAGGCGATCGTGTCGTCGGACCTGCCGGGGGCCAAGACGGAGATGCAGGCGCTGTGGCTCTATCCGGGGAAGGTCGCGCCCTTTATCCTGGAGAACGTCCGGGACGCGGGCATGCGGCTTTACGGAATGACCCGCGGCCTTCGCGTCGCGCCGTCGATTCTCCAGGGAGCAGCGGCCGCCGGGCTGGTCGTCTTCGGAGTCGGGGTTGCACGGCGGGTGTGGTGGCAGGGTGCGGAGGGGGAACGATGGCGGCTGGCGGGCGACCTAGCCCTTCTCGTTCCGTTTTTGCTACCGGCTCTTGCGGCGGTCGTGTTGGTCTATCCCGTCGAGCGCTACCTCGTGCTGCTGCTCAGCGCATTCCTCTTCATCGCGGCGCGCCTGGTCCGCGGGACCAGCCACGGCGAGACCGCTGCCGCGGCCGTACTCTCCGTCATTCTGGCGGCGACGGTCGAGCCGGCGCCCGCGGTGCAGCGGCCCAATCTGGCCGCGATCGACGCGATGGCCGGCCTCAGGCCGATTTCGCGCATGTTCGAGATCGGCAAAGGATGGTGCGCCTATCTCCGACAACCCTGCGCGCGCATCGGCATGTTCGGCGTACCGCCGGGGAAGGGGTTGAGATCCGAACTGGAAGCGAGCAACGCAGACGCGGTGCTCGTGTCGTCGGATTTGGTCGAGTACGCAGCGGAGCGCAAGGACAAGAACTTCCTCGACTGGCTCGACAATCCGCCAGCCGGCTGGAGCCGGCACGAGTTGCCGGCCAGCCTGGTGCTTTATTTGCGTGAATGAGGGCAGTACCACCCACGGGGAGGGCGGTTGTTTACGAAATGGCGACGCTGCTCGTGTCGTATGGCGGCCTCAAGGTAGCGGGGAGACGACTGAATGAGTGTGGCCATCGTCACGGGATCCGCCGGTCTTGTCGGCGCGGAGACCGTCCGCCGGTTCGCGGCCGAAGGGCTGGACGTCATCGGCATCGACAACGACATGCGGGCGGTTTTCTTCGGCCCGGACGCCAGCACCGCCGCCGCCGGCCGTGCGCTGCAACGGACCGTCCCGGGCTACCGCCACGTGTCGGGGGACATCCGCGACAAGGAGGCGATCGAGCGGCTGTTCGCCGAGCTCGGGAAGTCGATCGTCACGGTCGTGCACACGGCCGGCCAGCCGTCGCACGACTGGGCCGCGCGCGATCCGATGATGGATTTCACCGTCAATGCCGTCGGCACGCTCAATCTGCTCGAGGCGACGCGGCGTCACTGCCCGGATGCGGTCTTCATCTTCACCAGCACCAACAAGGTCTACGGCGACCGGCCGAACGGCCTGCCGCTGATCGAGCTCGACACGCGGTGGGAGCTTGATCCCGCGCATCCCTGGGCGGTCGCCGGCATCGACGAGACGATGAGCATCGACGACTGCCTGCACAGCCTTTTCGGCGCCTCGAAGGTCGCGGCTGACGTGCTGGTTCAGGAATACGGCCGCTATTTCGGGATGAAGACGGCGAGCTTCCGCTGCGGCTGCATCACCGGCCCGGACCATGCCGGCGCCAAGCTCCATGGATTTTTGGCGTATCTGGCGCGCTGCGCGGTGACCGGCACGCCCTACACGGTTATCGGCTACAAGGGAAAGCAGGTTCGCGACAACATCCACGCGGGCGACCTGGCAGGCGCCTTCCTGCACGTTCTGGTCAAGCCGCGCTGCGGCGAGATCTACAACATGGGCGGCGGCCGGCACGCCAACTGCTCGGTCCTCGAAGCGATCGAGCTGTGCGAGCGGCTGACCGGCAGGCCTTTCGCCTGGACCTATGAGGAGGCGAGCCGGATCGGCGACCACATCTGGTGGATCAGCGATGTCGGCCGCTTCCAGTCGCACTACCCCGACTGGCGCTACGAGCATGATCTCGAGGGCATGCTGGGCGACATCATCGAGGGCGTCGCGTCCCAGCTGCAGACGGCGTAATCGGCAATGCCCTTCGAAGTGCGCACGCTGGCGGAATGGGAGACGTCGGGCATCGACGGGATGCTCTCCGTTCTGATCCCGGCGCATAACGAGGAGGGCCATATCGCCGGGACCGTAACCTCGATCGCCAGGGCGCTGCGCGCCGCCGGCTACGCTTTCGAAATCCTCGTGGTGAACGACAATAGCCGCGACGATACGGTTCGCGTCCTCACCGAGCTCGCCATCGAGGTGCCGGAGCTGCGGGTCGTCGACAACTTGCCGCCCAACGGGTTCGGCTTCGCGATCCGCCGCGGCCTGTCCGAGTTCCGCGGCGAGGCGGTGGCGATCGTCATGGCGGACGGTTCCGATGACGCCGACGACGTCGTGCGGTTCTTCCGCAAGTATCGCGAAGGCTATGACTGCGTCTTCGGCTCGCGCTTCGTCGCCGGGGGCAAGGTCATCGACTATCCGCTGCCCAAGCTCCTGCTGAACCGGCTGGGCAACACGGTGATCCGCGCGCTCTTTCTGCTGCGCTACAATGACATGACCAACGCCTTCAAGCTCTACAGCCGGCGTGCCGTTGCCGGGATGCAGCCGCTGCTGGCGCACCACTTCAACCTGACCGTCGAGATGCCGCTCAAATGCCTGATCCGCGGCTTCACCTACGCGGTCGTCCCGAACACTTGGCGCAACCGTAAGGAAGGGTTGTCGAAGTTCAAGATTCGCGAGATGGGCTCGCGGTACATGTTCATCATCATCTACTGCCTGGTCGAGCGGATCCTCTCGCGCGGCGACTACAAGGCCGGCGCGCTCGATCACGCCGGCCGGCTCCAGGTCTGGCCGCGCTGAGCGTCCGGCGCTTCGCCCCGAGCCTGGCCGGGCTCGCGGCCGTGCTCGCCGTGACCGTCCTCCATGCGGCATGGCCGGCGGCCTATCTCGGCCTGCTGCAGATCATCGGCCTCGTCCCGACGGACGTCCCCTTCCTCGACGCCAGCTACGTGCTGGGTTCGGCGGAATGCGCGCGCCGGGGCGTCGATATCTACTCCACCAACCCGTGCGACCCGATGGGCCGCGTCTACGACTATTCGCCTCTCCTGATCGACCTGATGCCGCCCGGTGTGACGGCAGGCTGGACGATGGCGGTCGGGCTGATTCTGGCCCTGGCCTTCTACGCCTCGCTGGCGCTGCTGCCGCCGGTGCGCGGGCGCTGGCCGATGGCGGCGATGGTGCTGGCGAGCCTGTCGACCATGTGCGCCTACGCGCTCGAACGGGCCAATATCGACGCGCTCATCCTGATCATGATGATCGGCGCCGGCGCGCTCGCCGGCGGCCGGGAGGCGCGGCGCCTCGGCGGCCACGCGCTCGTTCTCTCCGCCGGCCTCCTCAAATTCTACCCGCTGGCCGGGCTGGTGCTGCTGGCGCGCGAGCCGCCCCGCCGCGGCCTCGCGATCGCGGCCTGCTGCTTGCTGGTGCTCCTGCTCCTCTGTCTCGCCTATGGAGCGACGCTCTTCCAGTCGATCGGCAACCGGCCGATCGGGTTCAGCTTCACCGATGCCTTCGCGGCGGCGAACCTGCCGCAAGGCGCGGCGATCCTGCTCGGGCCGCTGGGGCGCGACCATCCGGCGCTGGCGCCCGTTCTCGCCTGGATGCCGGCCGTGCTGGGCCTCGTCTTCGCCCTGCGCGCGCTGCTCCAGGCGATGCGCTACGCGATGCGGATGCCTGCCGCCGTTTGGGAGGCGCCCGAGGCGCCGTACCTCGCGATGGGTGCGGCGTTGATCGTCGGCTGCTTCTTCACCGGCTTCAGCATCTATTACCGCGGCGTCGACTTTCTGCTTGTGCTGCCGGGACTCCTCGCCCTCGGGCGCACCGATCGGACCGCCAGCGGCGTGGTCATTGCCATCCTGTTCCTGATGTGGAGCGAGGCGTTCCGCCAGGGGATCGTGCAGGGACTGCCGCTTCTCGGTCTCAATCCGGTAGCGGTGAACAACGTTCACGCTCTATTCTGGCTGATCAGAGAGCTCGTGTGGTGGCGCGTCGTCGCCGTCCTTCTGGGCATCGTGCTGGCGTTCGTCGCATCGACCTTCTGGGGTCGATGGGCGCTGCAGTACGTTCCGCACGACGACAACAAAGGATCGCAACCGATATGAAGATCGCTTTTGCCGGCCCAGGTGTTCCCAAGGCCGGAACCATCGTCGTGGGGGTGGCCGACGACCGGACGCTCACGGCGCCGGCGGCCGCGCTCGATCGCCAGACCGGCGGCGCGCTGACCCGCGCCATGACGGCCAGCCGCTTTACCGGCAAGAGGGACCAGTTCCTGTCGATTCTGGCGCCGGCGAACCTTTCGGCAGGTCGCGTGCTGCTCGCCGGCCTCGGCAAGCTCGACGCGGTCGATGCGCTGCAGCTCGAGGCTCTCGGCGGCGGCGTCCATGCCCAGCTCGCCGCGACCGGCGAGACCGAGGCCGCGGTGCTGTTGGACGGGCTCGATCTGCCGAAGATTGCGGCGGACCGGGCCGCCGCGGCCGTCGCCTTCGGCTGCCGCCTGCGCAGCTACCGCTTCGACAAGTATCGGACCCGGCTCGAGTCCGACAAGAAGCCGGCGTTGGCGAAGCTCACGGTCCATGGACCGGCCGCCGCTGCCGCCAAGAAGGCCTTCGCCACGCTCGACGCAGTCGCCGACGGCGTCTTCGAGACCCGCGATCTCGTGTCGGAGCCCGGCAACGTCGTCTATCCCGAGACGCTGGCCGCGCAGGCGCGCGAGCTAGAAAGCCTTGGCGTCGAGGTCGAGGTGCTGGACGAAAAGAAGCTGCAGAAGCTCGGGGCCGGCGCACTGCTGGCGGTGGGCCGCGGCAGCGCGCGGCCGCCGCGCCTCATCGTGCTCCGCTGGCAGGGCGCCAAGGACAAGGATGCCGCCCCGGTCGCCTTCGTCGGCAAGGGCATCACCTTCGACACCGGCGGCATCTCGATCAAGCCGGCCGGCGGCATGGAGGACATGAAGTGGGACATGGCCGGGGCCGGCGCGGTGATCGGTGCGCTGAAGGCGCTGGCCGGCCGCAAGGCCAAGGCCAACGTGGTCGGCATCGTCGCCGCGGCGGAGAACATGCCGGACGGCAACGCCACGCGGCCGGGCGACATCGTCGCCTCTCTGTCCGGTCAGACGATCGAGATCAACAACACCGATGCCGAAGGGCGGCTGGTGCTGGCCGATGCGCTCAGCTACGTGCAGGAGCGCTTCAAGCCGTCGGCCGTGATCGACCTCGCGACGCTGACGGGCGCCATCATCATCGCGCTCGGCCATGAGCAGGCGGGGCTTTTCTCGAACGACGACGAGCTGGCGGCGAAGCTTCAGGCGGCGGGCGCCGCGGTGGGCGAGAGACTGTGGCGGATGCCGCTGGCCGACGGCTACAACAAGCTCATCGATTCCGACGCGGCCGACGTCAAGAACATCTCCGGCTCGCGCGACGCCGGCAGCGTGGTCGCGGCGCAGTTCCTGCAGCGCTTCGTCAAGGACACGAAGTGGGCGCATCTCGACATCGCCGGCATGGCCTGGGCCACCAAGGATTCCGCCACCGTGCCCAAGGGTGCCACCGCCTTCGGCGTGCGCCTCCTCGATCGGTTCGTCGCCGACACCGCGGAGACATGACCGAGATCGGCTTCTACCACCTGCAGAAGGGCAGCGTCGCGGAGGCGCTGCCCAGGCTTCTCGAGAAGGCGGTCGCGGGCGGGTTTCGCGTGCTCGTCCGCACGCCCAGCCAGGACGAGGCCGAGACATTGTCGAGGGCGCTGTGGACCTTCGATCCCGCGAGCTTCCTGCCGCACGGCACGGCGGCGGACGGGTGGGAAGCGGAACAGCCGATCTACCTCACCGGCGGCGAGGAGAACCCCAACCACGCCGACCTCGCCTGTCAGGTCGGCGGCGCCGAGGTCGTGGCGCTGGATGGGTTCAAGCGCGCCGTCGACATGTTCGACGGGCGTGACGAGGCGGCGACCGCGGCCGCGCGCGAGCGCTGGAAGCGCTACCGCGCTGCCGGACACACGGTCATTTACTGGCAGCAGAAGCCCGGCGGCGGCTGGGAAAAGAAGGCGTGAGCCGGCCTTCCTCGACGCCCGTCCAGCACGGAGCGATGGAGTTCAGCACGCCGCCGGTCGATCTCGACACGGTCCGGCACTACCGCCTCGGCCGGCTGCGGGCGGAAATGCGGCGGCGCGACATCGCGGGAATGCTGCTGCTCGACCCGATCAACACGCGCTATGCGACCGATTGCCCGAACATGCAGATCTGGTCGATGCACGACGAGACGCGCTGCGTTTTCGTGGCGCTCGAAGGCCCGGTCGTGCTCTTCGACTACGACAACCTTCCCTATCTCGCCGCCGGCCTCACCACGATCGACGAGTATCGGGCGATGCCGGTCTTCTACCACTTTGCGGTGGGGCCCAGGACGGAAGAGGCGGCGCGCCGGTTCGGCGGCGAGATCGCCGCGCTCATGCACCTTCACGGCGGCGGCAACCGGCGCCTGGCGGTCGACCGGCTTTCGCATCTCGGGACCGACGCGCTCCGCGCGGAAGGGCTGATGCTGGAGGACGCCTGGCCGCTGGCCGAGCATGCCCGGATGATCAAGTCGCCGGAGGAGGTCGTGCTCGTGCGGGCGGCGATCGAGGTCTGCGAGGAGGGATGCCGCGCCATGCAGGCGGCGCTCGCGCCCGGCATCACCGAGAATTCGCTCTGGGCGAAGCTGCACGAGACCAACATCCGGCTGGGCGGCGAGTGGATCGAGACGCGCCTCCTCTCCTCGGGCCCGCGCACCAATCCCTGGTTCCGCGAATGCTCGATGCGGGTGATCGAGGCGGGCGACATGGTGAGCTTCGACACCGACCTGGTCGGACCCTATGGCTACTGCGCCGACATCTCGCGCAGCTGGGTCTGCGGCGGCCGGCCGAGTGGCGAGCAGCGGACGCTCTACGCTGCCGCACACCAACAGCTCGAGCACAACATCGCCATCCTGAGGCCGGGCCTGAGCTTCCGCGAGGTCGCGCAGGCCGGCTGGCCGATCCCGGAGCGCTACCGGTCGCGGCGCTATTCCTGCCTGGCGCACGGCGCCGGTCTCGCCGACGAGTACCCGTCGATCCCCTATGACCAGGACTACGACACGCTCGGCTACGACGGCATCGTCGAGCCGGGCATGGTGCTGTGCGTCGAGAGCTTCATCGGCGTCGACGGCGGCCGCGAAGGGGTGAAACTCGAAGACCAGGTGCTGATCACCGAGCGCGGCGTCGAGCGGCTGTCGCGCTACCCCTTCGAGGACAGTCTGCTCCGCTGCTAGCCCCGTCTCGCGCGGCGTTCGCCCTCAGGCCTCGCGCCGGCCCGTCAGCCACGACGCCAGCGGCTTGTCGATCCAGGCGAAATGCTGCGACACGCCGCCCTCGGCGGAGGGCGGCTCGTGCGGGATCTCGTGGACATGGACATCGCGCGCGCCGTTGAGGCGCAGGATGTCGCAGATCGCATCCTCCGACGCCCGGTCGTGGATCCTGACCCACAGCGTGATGCCGCCATGCGCGGCCTGGTCGCTGAGGTTGCGAGCGACCGGCCGGTCCAGCGCCGTGCCGATCATGGCGCCCACGACCGCGCCGACGCCGCCCACCGCCGCCGTCGCCGCAACGGCGGTCAGGGCCGAAGCGTCGAAGGCGGCTGCGGCTCCGGCAGTGGCGCAGGCCCCGACATAGGCGACGGCCCCGGCGCAAGCGGAACGCCCCTCGACCCGGGAATCGGTGCCCACATAAGCCATACGCGGCACCGCCGGATCATCCTCGATCTCCTCCGGCCGGTCGTAGTCGCGGCCGATCGCGCGCGCGACGATGTGCCGGCCCGGCATGAGGCTGAGCAGCGAGCGGTCGATGCCGCGGAGCAGGAGCTCGTCGGCCGCGGCCTGCAGCGAGCGCGCGTCGGGAAACACGCCGACGACCTCGCGGACGATGGATATTGCCATGTGGGCCTCCCTCGTTTGAGGCGGCCTGAAGGTGCGGGGCCGGCATTCGCGCCCGTCTCGGCGATCGAGAAACGGCCACCCGCGTCCGGTGGCCGTCACTTCGACTCGATATGGGTCCGCCGGTCCGCCGCCGCCACGTCGAATCTGCAACACCGGTCCGGCAGTCCCATCATCCTGATGACGAGTGGCGCCGACGCGGCATTCCCGAGGGGCCCGAAAACGTCGAAGCCTCGCTCCGTTGCGAGGGGAGCGAGGCTTCTCCGGGTCAGTGAGTCGATTGGGGATCAAACTCACGCCCATAACCATATCGGCATGATAGGGATTGTCAATATGAAATCGGATCGGGTGCTATACTAACCAGCAGATTGCCCGCTTCGGGATCACGCTCACGCTCGCAGCGTTCGTGGTCACCCCTCATGGATGTCGAAAACGCGGTACCATCGCACCGGGGCGCTTTACCAGAGTAGGAAGATGGGCGATGGTGTCGGGGGCTCGCGGCCGGGAGACCGTCGATCCGATCTGCTGTTGCAATGCCGCCGGCGTCCGGCGGCGGGACAGCCGCGCTTACATGGGGAGGGGCCATGAGGATCGTCGTCACCGCAGTCTCGGCGCTCGCCTGCGTCGTTGTCAGCCTTCAGCCAGCGTCAGCGCAGGTCCAGGGCCAATGGACCAAGACCGGCTCGATGCAATCGGCTCGCGAGCAGGGGTCACAGGTGAAGCTGATCGGCGGGAACGTCCTTGCGGTCGGCGGCGTCGACAACAGCGGCAATCTTCTCGCCACCGCAGAGGTCTACAGCGCCGCCCAGCGCAGCTGGGTCGCGACCGGGAGCATGGCGGAAGCG
>Ga0070731_10000700_pt1 | contig 40965 bp, 42 predicted proteins | sample Coa_R1_2_FD_66448 | JGI IMG/M metagenome (GOLD analysis project Ga0070731, IMG submission 66448) | Surface soil microbial communities from Centralia Pennsylvania, which are recovering from an underground coalmine fire - Coalmine... | ecosystem: Environmental > Terrestrial > Soil > Unclassified ...
TCCCAGTTGCCCGGCGGAATCCGCCAGCCACGAATATAGAATCGCTGCGTTCGGCGCCTGGCTCGGCGCTAGGCCAGTCTCGGGCTCACTCCACCATTTGTGTAGCACCGCGTGCAGTTGAGCCCGCGAACGGAACGGCCCCAGTTGGGTCAGTTCCTGGCCTTTCAGTACCCCCAGCAACATCTTCTTGGCCGGACCAGCGTTGGCTGGGTCCTGATAAAACGAGAGAATCTCGCTGCGCACGTGGTCCCGCTGGCCCGCGCCGATGGTGTCGGCCAGCACCACGATCAGCACTTGATCGTTGGGCTCGGCCGGGGCCAATACAGCCCTGACCGGGCCGGCATAAGTGTTGACGCCGGCTATTTCACGCGGTTCGGACGTGGATCCACGCAGCAGAACGGACTGCGCCTTCACGGGCAAGCCGGTTAGAGCTACTAGCGCCCAGATATTCAGGCATCGTTCGTAAGTCGTCAACCTGGAAAATCCTCCGAGATCACCCCAGTCGTTCCATTATGGGCTAGAGTAAAGCGATTTGCCAGTAGTTTCCGCGTTCGGTGAGAACATATCCCGGCCGCACATGCCCCCTTTCAGTGGACAGACCCTCGTTAGAATTGCCAACGTCTTTGTGCGTGCTACCGACGGCACAATGACGACGTTCGATGTTCCGGGTGCACATTACACCGTCCCTGCTGCTATCAACGCGGCGGGAGTTATCCGGGCGCCACATCGGTAATGCCGTTGCGCTGGTGGTGAGATTCAACGTCGACCCGTTATTAATGGAGAGAGTGCCGCTATTGGCCAGCCGTCCCGACGGACACATAGCCCCCGGCTGGTTATTCAACGCGCCGGTGACCGTAAAGGTATTTGTAGGTGGTGAAAATCCGGCGGTTTCGCCGGATGGCAGCACAATCTACCTCTGGAACGACAATACGCTTTACACGCTTAATGCGAAGACTGGCGTGCGCCGCTCGCCACGACAAGAGGGTGATGAGACAATCAACGTCATGCGCGTCTGTATTTCCGGCCTGATCACTGCCCTGGCTGGTGGTGCAGCCGCTAAGGCTTCGGACGACTACGCCGCCGAAGACGCTGCCGCGGGGACCGGCGCCACGACTGTCGTCAAAATCGGCGAGTAGAGCAGCCAGCAGTTCCCGCAACCGGCGCTGCTATACTTGCACCAAGATATTCAAGTGGGCCGGAAATGAAGCGCTGTACGATTTGTCACGCCACGTATCCCGCGGCTTTCACGCATTGCCCTCACGATGGGTCTGTCCTGACGGAGGCCAATCAGTGGGCAGAGGGAACCATGATTCGCGGCAAGTATCGCATCCTGGGCAAGCTTGGCCAGGGAGGTATGGCGACCGTCTATAAGGCGCTGCACGTGGGATTTGACGAGGTGTGCGCGCTAAAAGTGATCAACCTGGAGTTGGCCAGCGATCTGTCCTTCGTGAAGCGTTTCGGCCAGGAAGCCGCCCTCACGCGCAAACTGCAGCACCCCAACGCCGTGCGCGTCGAAGACATCGATGAAGCTGACGATGGGCGGCCCTTCATGGTGATGGAGTTCATCGAAGGGGAGAGCCTGAAAGATGTCATCCAGCACCAGGCGCCGCTCCCGGTTCCGCGCGCGTGCGGGATCGTCAAACAGGTGGCGGCTGCACTGGATGCGGCGCACCGGCTGGGCATGATCCACCGCGATATCAAGCCTGGGAACATCCTTCTGACCCGTTCCGCGGCCGGCGCCGCCGGGGAATTAGCCAAAGTCCTCGATTTCGGTATCGCCAAGATAAAGGAAGCGCACCTGGCCGGCGGCGGTGCGACGCTCACGCGGACCGGCACTTCGATTGGCACGCCCGCCTACATGTCGCCGGAACAGGCCATGGGCAAGACCGGCGAAGGCCTGGATGGCCGCGCCGACCTTTATTCGCTGGGCGTGGTGATGTATGAGATGTTGACCGGCGATCTGCCCATCCGCGCGGAGTCGGAAGTACAAATGCTGATAGGCCAGATCAGCACGGCGCCAGAGCCGATCCGCGCCCGGCGCCCGGAACTCTCCGAGGGAATTGGCGCGGTCGTGATGCGATGTTTGGAGAAAGACCCCGGCCGGCGGCCGGCGAGCGGGGCGGCACTGGTCGCGCAGATTGAGAACTTCGAGACAGGCGGGGCCGGCGGCAGTGCGCCAGACGACCTGCCCACGGTGGCCACCGAGCGGCCAGTGCCGCTCGAAGCGGCGAGTCCACTCGCAGCGCGCCGCCTACCCCGTTTCGTGTTGGTGGCCCTGATCGCGATTGCGATTGCGATCGCCGGCAACCGGTATCTCGAATCGCGCCGAAAACACGTTGCGCGGCCGACACCCCCAGTGTCGGTCCGGGCGCCGGCGCCGCAAGACGCGCCAATGCCCATGCCGATGCCGCCTCCAACTCCCGCCCAACAGCAGGTGCCCGCCCCGGCTTCCCCCGCGGCGAAGTCACCGGCCGCGCAGCCCCGCGAAAATCAGGATGCCAATCCGGCGGACGATATCGCGGCGGCCCTGGACGCTGTGCCGATGGATGCCGCGAACAAGGCCCAAGTGCAGGATATCTTTCGTCAGGCCACCGCCCTGATGAAGAAGGGCGATTACGAGGGAGCCGCCGCCCAATATCAGCGGTTGGCCCGCTTGCGCCCAGGCTGGGCGCCGGCGATTGCGGCCCTGGCAGGTCTGGCTGCCAAAAGCAATTCGGCGCGGGCCGCGGAACAGAAGGATGCTCTGAACCGGACCCGTGATGCGACCGACGCCATCGCGCAGTATGGTGAGGCGCTCCGTCTCCACCCCAACGTGGCGATCAACCATTACCACCTCGGCAGGGCGCTGGGCAAGTTGGGCGACCTGGACTCGGACACGCGCGAACAGCAGGAAGCCCTCCGGATCAATCCAGACCTGGCTGTGGCGCACGCCCAGCTTGGATACATTCACTCGCGGAAGGAGTCTTGGAGCGACGCCGCTCGCGAGTATCGTGAGGCAATCCGGCTGAAGCCGGACCTGGCGGATGCCCACAGCGGCCTCGGCGATGCACTCGGACACCTGGGCGACTGGCAGGGCGAGATAGCCGAAGAACGAATCGCCATCCAGCGAACCCCGGGCTTAGCCACGGCGCATTTCCTGCTTGCCACGGCCCTGGAGCATGTAGGCGACTCTTCGACGGCGCTTGAAGAATATCGCCGCGCGGCCGAGTTACGCCCTCGGGATGCGAACTTCCAAGCCAACTACAAACGTTTGGAGAGAGAGAGCAACGCGCGGTGACTTAGTCTGTTCAGCAGTGCCCTGCCCCTAGGTTTCGCGCTTGAAGCGGGCTATGCGGAACCAGCGGTGTTATCGCCGTCTCTACTCCCGCTTCACCTTCTGAACGGCCCTCCCTAGATCCCCGCGCCCGAGTTCCGCGTCCCAATCGACCCGGTCCGGGGTGTTCGACACGACGTACTTCTTTGCCGCGTCGATCGTCCGGGCGAAGGGTTCCATCCAATCAGGCCTCGCTACCGTCCGCACTGGCGGCCGGAACGCTGCCTCCATCATTTCGTAAGTCACTCGGCCAAAGAGCAGGGCATCGGCCTGGTTGAGGTTCTCGGCCGCGTGACGATGCAGATCTTCGTCCGTGAACATTGCACGATGATCGCCGCACCCGTCCGATGTGACGTTGATGGAATACCGAAGGGGCATTACGCAAAAGTACCGCCGAAGAGTTGGACATTTAGAACGGAATCATCACCTCTACTTTAAGCGCGGCGGCGTGGGTACGGGGACCGGAGCGCGGAACAGCGGAGCCTTGGTGATCGCGCCCGTGAACTCCGGATAGAGGCGCCCGAGTTCCTGCGCGGCGTTCTGGAAATCGTCGCGGATGGCGACGGTCATGGTCTGGCCGGGGACGTTACGCGCGGGCGGCGGAGTGACACTGATCTCGCCGACATAGAAAGCCAGCGGGCCGTCGCCCGAATGAAGCCGGACATAGGTGATTTTGTCCCAAGCGGTATTGGCGCTGCCAACGGCGGCTTCGAATTCGTCTAGTACGGCCAGGGCTGCCGGCTTATTGAGGATAGCGTAAAACCGGTGGTTGCCGGCCACCGTCACTTCCTGGAGGAGATACTCCGGAGCAGTGCGGTTGGACTGGTGGACGAAGCGGATAGCGGGCCGCGCCGTGGAATCCGCGGACATGGCGAGAGAGCCGAAGACCAGAACGTATGGCTCGTGCTTGCGGGCGAGCCGGCGGAGGAGGCCGCGGGAGACGCGATTAGGATGGGCGCAGGAGGCCAGAGCGAGCATACCGATAGCCAGTGCGGTGCGGGGCGTCATATCTCACTAATAAATTAGTACTAATCTAAGCGGCAGGCAAGCACAGGTGGCCCGAGATTCCACCCGGTGCGGCGGCTATTTAGCCGACGCCTCGCCGCGCTCAAGTTCCGCCATGCGCTGACGGATGGCGGGCACATCGTCGGCCTTTGGCGCGAGCTGCACGTATTTGTTGAAGTGGTCCATGGCTCCGCTGGAATCGCCTCTGTCGGCCAGCACCTTGCCCATCAGTGCCTCGGCGGCCGGATAATCGCGGCCCTTGTCGAGCTCGATGGCTCTGCGGACGCCCTTCTCGGCCAAATCCGCGTGCTTCAACTCGTAGTTGGCCACGGCGTCGTAGTAATAGATTCCCGGAAATTCCACAGGGTTCAGTTGCATGGCGCGCTCGCCGATAGCCACCGCGTCCTCCATCCTTTTCCCGCCAACCGCGAGCCGGATCAACTGCAGGTAGGGGCGGATGTATTTGGGATCGGCCCTAAGCGCCTGCTCGCAGGCCTCGGCCGCCTCTTTCGGTTGCGATTGCTGCTCCAGTACCTCGCAGAGTTGACTCCAGGCCTGGACATAATCCGGATACAACGCGACTGCGCGCTCGAACTGCTTCTGCGCGCTGGAAAACTTGCCATCGCTCATGGCCCCGAGGCCCTTGTCGTAGGCCTTGGCAGCCTCCTTGGGCACATGCAGAGCGGTCACGGAGACGGTGGATCCTTCGGGATCGCCAATCGGCTGCAGAACGATCACCGCCCCGTCATGCAGCGTCACGCTGGCCTTCCGGTAACCCTTCAGCCAGATGGTAACTGCACACTTATCGTCCCAATGGCGCGTCATTGAGTCAGACCCGGGATCGATGATTACCACAACAGTGTAGATGACCATCCCGCTGGCGAAAGCGTTCACAATATGGCAGGGAGGCAGATCCTGGCCGGCGGGCGCGGGGGTGAACAGCGGCGTCGATGGAAGTTGGGCGCCGCCTTCGACGGCGAGCGTTGCGCGATACTCCTGATTCTGCGCGACACAGGCGCCAGCGACAGCCAGCGCCAGCGCGCAACCAATCTCCATCTTTGGGGTCATGGCATGTTTATCGTAACTCACGAGTGCCGGGATCGGAACGCGGATGGACCCGGCGGCCGCGCTAGGCTCTCTATGGCTCCGTTGTAACAGGGCGGCAACCGAGGTTGGCCGCGCGCAACTGCTCCTTCAAATCGAGGGACCACGGCTGTTCAGAGATTTCCGCCAGATTTTGTGGCTCCCGCCGTTTGTGGCACGCAACTGGCTTGCCGTTATGTCGGTCTCATTGGACATCGCGGGTTGTGTGTTCGCGACACCGGCACCTGAGGCCGGACCTCGCGCCACAGTGGCGCCCCTGCAAACGATGGCAAGTGACATGAAGGGTAGGGCGACCATCGAATTTCGCGCTCGGGCCAAACGGTTCGAGATCCGGCGGGCGCCTCATACGCGGCGCCAGCCTCGCGGCGCGGCCAGAATTCTCGAAAACGGCGCTCCAAGAGGCTGTGAGCAGCTGTGGTGCTCGCATGCCTTCGGCTCCCCCGTCACGAATGCCCGCTCTCTCGACTTCGTGGGTTACCGGCGCCTTCATGCGCCGGAGCGCTGTGTTGCTGTGGAGCGCTGTGTTGCGGTTGGGCGCCAGGCCGTGGTAGCGGGTTAGCCCGCGCGCTGTAATGCGAGGGCGGCGGAACCGCGTGACGTGGCTCCGGATTGATGTGCGGAGCCGGGCGCTGCGCCATGGCATGACTGGGAGGAGTGGCGGGCCGCGGTACCGGGTTGTTCCGTGCGCTATAGTGCGACGGCGGCGGAGCCGGGCGCTGCGCCAGAGCATGATTAGGGTGAGCGGCGGGCCGTGGAGGCGCGTTGTTCCGCGCGCTGTAATGCGACGGCGTTGTCGTGTGACGCGCCAGAGTCTGATTGGGAGGAACGGCGGGCCGCGGTACGGCGTTGTTCCGTGCGCTATAGTGCGGCGGAGGAGCCTTGTGACTTGCCACTGCCTTTCCTGTCGGCGTGCTGCGCGAGGCCGGACGGTTGCTTGGCTGCCGGTTCGCATGTGCACTGTACGCCGCGGGACTGGGTGTTGCCAACACTGCAGGCCGGCCATGGTTCACCGACGCCAGTTGCGCGCGATTAATACTCGCCGACCGCCGAAGCTGTGTCTGTGCGCTCGTCGGCGCAGTATGCCGATCGCGAGTTGCCGCTAATTCCACCGCGGTTGGCCGCGCCATCGTCCCACCATTTCCACCGTTGTGGCTGACGCGGCTGATCGTGGCGTTATTGAACACCGTCTTCCTATACACATTGTGAACGATCGCCGTATTCACGTTATTCACCGTGGTGTTGTAATAAAACGATCCGTTATTCCAATATCCTCCCGCGTAGCCAACCCCCAAATAGCCGAAGCCGTAATCGATTCCGCCATAAAATCCGATATGCGGGCCCCAGTAGCCTTCATTCCACACATACACGCCACCATCCCAGCCCCAATACCCCGGAGTCCACAGCGCCCCGATGAAGGGTGCCGGCACCCACGTGCCAGGTACCCAATAATACCCGTAGTCGCCGTATGCCCAGTAGCCTGGCACCCAGATGTATCCTTCGCCCGGACATACTGGCTGCAAGTAGACCGGCAGCAGCGGCGGGGCGATAGTGACAGACACAAGAACCGCTCCAAAGGATGCGGCGGAGACGGCGGCCATCATCGCTATGAGCAACACAAATCGAATAGCACGTGCCATGTTTTACTCTCCTACTTCGTAGACTTGATCTTCCGCAGGATGTGTTGTAAGTAACACCAGGAGGCCCCCCCCCCCAATCTCTCACGGGCACGTGCCATTCCTTTGTTGCGAAGGTAACAAAACGCGGGTATTGGTTCTATTTGCTTGCGCTGTGGGATAGCTGGCACGGTTGCAATCCGCCTGAAATACACCCGCCGGCAAAATTGCCCGCCCTCCGGGCAAACTGTGCGTTGTGGTGATCGGCCATTCAGGAAGGCGGGTGTCGCCGCGACGGCGCGAGCGGCATAATAGTTGAAGTGCTCCCTCTGATGTGAGACGCACCTTTTTGGCGTAACCAGGCGGTCTGGATGGACAAATCGGAATTCCCTAACGAACTACCCGATGAGCTTTATCCCAAGCTCAACAACGCGCAGATTGCCCGGCTTTCGCGGGTGGGCATTCGCCGGAGCGTTCCCGCGGGAGAGATCCTTTTCGATCAGGGGACGATCAGGCGCCGCTTCTACGTGGTCCTGCAGGGTGCTATCGAGGCCGTGATTCCTTCCTCCAAGGGTGAGGTCCGCTTGCGCCTGCATCAGCCCGGCGACTTTACCGGCGAACTCGATATGCTCTCGGGCCGCCCCAGCCTGGTGCGTGCTCGGACGGTCGATCCGACAGAAGTTGTGGAACTCGATCCCGTCAGCCTGCGAAACCTCCTTCAGACCGATCCGGAACTGGGCGAGTTCGTGCTTCGCGTGTTCGTTCGCCGGCGCATGGCGATGATCTCCCGCGCCATGGGAGACGTAGTCCTGATCGGCTCCCGAAATTCCGCCGACACGCTCCGCCTCAAGGAATTCCTCGCGCACAACGGGCATCCGTTCACATATTTCGAACTGGGCCAGGATGCGCCCGCCGGCCAACTGCTGCAGCGCTTTAATCTTGCTCCTGAAGACTGCCCGGTGCTCATAGGCCGCGATGAGTCTCCGATGCGCAATCCAACAAATGCGGAGTTGGCCGCGCGTCTCGGGCTTAACGCTGAAATCGATGGCGAGCGGGTTTATGACCTGATCGTGGTTGGCGCGGGGCCTTCGGGTCTGGCGGCAGCAGTATACGGTGCTTCTGAGGGGCTGAGCGTGCTGGTGCTGGAGGCGATCGCTCCGGGCGGCCAGGCGGGCTCCAGTTCGCGAATCGAAAATTACCTGGGATTTCCATTGGGAATTTCGGGGCAGGACCTTGCCGCCCGGGCGTTCGTGCAAGCCGAGAAGTTCGGAGCGCAAATTGCCGTTGCCCGTCGGGCGACGGCCATAAGATGCGATAGCCAGCCGTTCCCCATCGAATGTGACCGCGAAGATCCCGTTCGCGGCCAAGCTGTCGTTATCGCCTGTGGCGCCGAGTACCGCAGACTGCAGGTTGCGAACCTCGCACGATTCGAAGGGGCCGGCGTGTACTACGGAGCCACCCTTATGGAGGCGCAGCTCTGCAAAGGCGAAGACGTAATCGTAGTGGGCGGGGGCAATTCGGCAGGCCAGGCTGCCATGTTTCTCTCTACAATTGCGAACCATGTCTACATGCTCGTGCGCGCTTCAGGCCTCGCAGACAGCATGTCGCAGTACCTCATCCGCCGGATCGAAGAGTGCCGCGGCATCACGCTCCTCTTCCGGACGGAGATCGTCCGACTGGACGGCGCCGGAAATCTTGAATCGGTCACCTGGAGAAATCGGGACACCGGAGAAACCGGAACGCACCCGATCCGGCATATCTTTTCCATGACCGGCGCAAACCCCAATACGGCATGGCTCAACGGCTGCGTTACTCTCGATAGCGGCGGCTTTATAAAGACCGGCGCCGATCTCGCCGCGGACGATCTGGACAGAGCAGGTTGGCGCCTTGGCCGGCGCCCGTATCTGTTCGAGACCAGTGTCCCGGGCGTGTTCGCCGTGGGGGACATCCGTTCGGGCAGCGTCAAGCGCGTCGCGTCAGCCGTGGGAGAAGGTTCGGTCGTCGTACAACTCGTGCATCGCGTTCTGGCGGGTTGATCGGTGAAGGAGCGCTACTGCACTACAGTATGGCTAAAGGGGGTACCGCCCGGACCCCAGATCTACTTGCCGCTGGCGCATTATCCGTCCGGCTTCATATACCTTCTCATCCGCACCCAGGGCGAGACTTCCTGGATTACCGGGTGCCCATCCAGCGGATGTCTACCGGAGAGTATTGCGCGATGGTCTGAGTCCTGTCTGGATTGGGCTGGCCGTTGGATTAGCAGGTATTTGGGCGATTCACCGCACTCTGGCCAGCTTCCTGTTCCGCGTAGGACCCGGTGCCAGTAGCATGTGGGATGCGGCTCGACGAGGACTTGGCTGGGAAATGTCCGACGATTCCTGCTGGTGCCGCCAGGGCTGCCATTCCACGATGTGGGCGACAAACCAGCCACGCAGATTTCCAGAACCGGAACCAAATACCTCACTCTACGCTCGGTGGTGCTAACGAGCCTTCGGTTTGCTGCTCAATGCCCAGACGCACACGCAAAAGAGCAGGACGATCACCATGATTGCGCCTGGCGAGAGACTAGCGTACACGCCGCGCAGTATGGATAGAATGTGCTCGCTGACCGCAAATCGAAATATCAAGATCAGTAGCGCGAGAAATATGAGCAGGCCCCAACCTTTACCGGTCACCAGCGCTCCCGTGCACCCCGGCCATTGGCTGATGAAGCCTGCATGTTGCTATAGAGGCACACTCCTTATGTTCCCACCGCTCCCGTTACCGTGCATTCGTTTTCGAGCGGTCGAAAGACCGGCACACTTTACAGTGGGTATGCCGCCATCCCTGGGCGCGTCCCAGGTGACGGTGAAGCGGAGACGGGCCCTGGCGGCGACCAACCCGATCGAGGATTAGCCGGCCGGAACTCTGTTACCCGGCCGGATTGTACAGCACGAGAGTCACGGTCACCGGCTTACCTTGAGTGAACGGGCTTTCCGATCCTACGAGCCAGACGTTACTTGGAGCCGTGACCACTCCGCCGAATAAGATGTCGTTAGGCATCCCGCCCGGCTTGGGATTCGGCGTGGGCACAATCGTCCAGGCCGTGCCATCCCAGTGCATGACGAGCGTCAATTGGTCGTTCGAACCACTGGCGGCGAAATAGGAACCGAAGGCCCACACGTCCGTGGAAGAGACCGCCACTACTCCGAGCAGCCGGTTCGATTGGTATTGACTTTTTGGACCGATATTGGGGCTTGGCACAACGGTCCAGCTCGTACCGTCGAAATGTTCGGTAAGGGTGAGGGTCGGGACATCGAATTGGCCGGGTGGCGGCGTGGTGGTCGGCGTGGAATAGCCGACTGCCCAAACGTCGTTGGGCGCCAGCGCCAGCACTCCGTTCAAGCAGTTCTTACCGGTACCCACATTCGGAGCCCTGACCAGTTTCCAAGCTGTGCCATCATAATGCTCGGAGAAATTGCCACAGCCCACAGCCCAGATGTCATTGGGCGCATCGGCGGACACGGCGTTGAAGAAGCCGAAAAACCGTCCTTCGGTGGCCGTCCAAGCGGTTCCGTCGTAATGTTCGAACAGCGCGGAGAGGGTCTGGTTATTGGTCAGCATGGCGCCGACGGCCCAGATGTTATTGGGCGCAGTCGCGGTCATTCCGTAGAGTGAAGGCTGCTGGTTGGAAGCGAAGGTTGGACCCGGAAAGACGCTCCATTGCGTCCCATCCCAGTGCTCGATGATCTGATTCGGGTTGGCCAAGCCGATATTGATGATGCCGGCAGCCCAGGCATCGGTGGGCGAAAAATCCACCAGGCCGTTCAGGTTGCTGGTATTGTCACCTTTGATCATGGGGGTTGGGAAGGCAGTCCATTTCGTGCCGTCGAAGTGGATGGCCGATTGGCCGACCGCCCAGATATCGGTAGGCGAAGAGGCTGCCGCGCGCAACAGGCCGTTGTTGGAGACACCCTGATGCTCATTGGGAGTAGACACAACCTTGAACGTACCCTGAGCCCGCAGAAGGACCGGTGCTGCGACCAGGGCGGCCTTAAAAACAGTAATGACGTATCTCTTGATCATGTTTCCTCGGCACCAGTATCGCAGGGCAGCCATAAGAAAAAAGCTTTGATATTGTAAACAACGTGTAAAACCCACGGCAATGATTGCGGCCGCTACTACTGAGTGTTGACCGCGCTTTCCGTTATTCTTTGCTTTTTCGAGAAGGACGTTTCGAGGTCAAACTTTTCAAATCTACAAAGTCATTGCGTACTGTTTCGATTTGGCGGCTGTACTGTTCAGCGTTTCCGTAATCGAAGAAATGCGTATAGCGGGAGTGGGGCGCACGAATGCGGCGCGCGTGCTTGATTGGACACCAGTGCTGCTCGGTTCGTGCGGCCACCTCCGTTACGTAGGCGCACAGGCCGTTGGCATATGAGCAATAGATGCAATTAACACGTTCGAGCAGGTTCAAATACCTGAGCTGGCCACGGTCAAACACCAGATAGTCCTCGCGCTTCACTCTGGGAATTCCGTACACTCGAAAGCAAACGGCTTGGTAAATCCACACAAAGAGATCAAGCAGGCTGAATGGAATGAAGCCGACGTAAATCATCGGGGCAGTGACTAGCACGAGGAAGCGGGAATGCAAAATGTACGGAACGAGCGAGTGCTTGAACTTTCTATGTTGGGACAGGACCTCATGTTCGAACCGCGCCTTGCCATTGGCCCAGGAATATCGAAAAGCCTGTTCCTTTCCTTCAAGAGCCGTGTTGAGTTCCTTCTCTAAGGTCTTAATGCGCTGAACCAGGTCTTCGTGAACGTGAGCCACTGTACACCTCTTCTCTCCGGCGCTTTGCTCCGCGCGCCGATCGGTCATTGCGTCGCTTGCAACAATTATCTCTTACCGGGCGATGGGGGCCGTAGCGAGGGGCCGGGTAATGGCACTCTGCGTCACGGTTAGTGCGCCAGGCGTTCAGCCCGGTCCGGCGCTGAACCCTTCCGCTGCGACCGCGGATGGCCGTTCCGGCCAAGGCCCGAATCCGGCCTGGGCGAAGGGGTATGGGCAGTTTGGTTTCCCACAGCGTTGTGCAAAAGCTTGTGGATACTCGAGTTGAAGACATCTCGAATAATAGCGCTTGCAACGCATTTGTAACGAAATGCACCCTTCTGCAGCAAGTGCGATCAATTTTTAATAGACTACAGAAAATAGACCGAACGGAGCCCGTGCAAGAAAAAGCAGTCGGATTTCCGAGCCGGGCAGGTGCGGGCCGCCAGCCTTCAATCAACCTGTCTAAACGGTTAGGGTCGCCCCTCGAAGATCTCCTGAATGCCACGCCTGGGCAGCGGTCCACGGATGGCGCCACGTTGTCAGCCAAGACGGGCTTGGCGGGTTAGACTGCCCAGGCTCAAGCAGAACCTTTGCTGCCGCGGTGACGCACACCGTGATGGCCGATCACCACAACGGCTACGCGGCACCCATCGGCGGAGTGAGGCGGCCGGCCCGGTCCGGCGGCGAACGGCGCGCGGCGTAGGCTGCCTGAACGTACTTTCCAGCGTGGATGCTAATCGTCACCGCGCCTTTGGCGTCCTCGTGTCGATGATCTGAAGCAGCCGTTACCTTTTTTCGCAGCGAGCGTATAATATATGCGATCCGCCCTAGTCGATGGTCGACACGAGAATATGCCGAGACGCCAATCTCCTCTCCAATCCGAGATGGTTCAGGGAACCCTGGACATGCTGATCCTCCAGACACTGGTCCTGGGTCCCGCCCATGGCCAGACAATCGCCCACGCTATTGAACGGTGTTCGGAGGACGTGCTTCAGGTCGAACACGGATCGCTCTACCCGGCCCTGCACCGCTTAACGAATCGCGGCTGGATCGCCGCGTTCTGGGGGACGTCGGATAACAACCGGAAGGCCAGGTATTACCGGCTCACGCCCGAGGGCAAAAAGCAACTCGTTGCGCAGACGTCGCGCTGGAACCAGATTGTGCGGGCTATCGGCCGCATCCTCAATCCGGTTACGGAGAAGCGGGGATGAACTGGCGGCGGTTCTGGCGGCGTGACGAAACCGATTCCGAACAGCGCGAGGAGCTCGATTTCTATGTGGATAACACGGCGCAAGAATACATCGAGCGTGGAATGGAACTGGGCGAGGCCCGGGAGACGGCGCGGAGGAAACTCGGCAACACGACCCGGATACGTGAGGAGATCTATCGGATGAATACGCTCAATTTTGTGGAAGGTCTGCTACGGGACGCGCGCCATGCGATGCGGATGGTCCGCACGAAGCCGGGGTTCAGCCTGGCCGTTTTGCTTTCACTCAGTTTGGGCATCGGAGCCAATACTGCAATTTTCAGCGTATTGAACGCGGTCCTGATTCGGCCGTTGCCCTATCCCGGATCGGACCGGCTGGTAGGTGTATTCAACCGGATTGTGATTCAGGGACAGGTCTTCCAAGACGCCGAGCTATCGGCCAGGATGTACGCTAAGTGCAAGGAGAGCGCCAGAGTCTTTGAGAGCTTCGGCGTCTGGAGTCCCGGCGGCGCTACGGTGACGGGGAGGGGAGATCCGGAGCAACTGGCGACCATAACCCTAACGCAGGGCGTTCTGCCCACGCTGGGCGTACCGGCATATATCGGCCGATGGTTCTCAAACGAAGACGACACCCCAGGCTCGCCGGAGACCGTAATTCTGAGTTACGGATATTGGCAGCGGAAGTTCGGTGGCGGCCGCGATGTAGTTGGGCGCACGGTGACGATCGATTTCGTCCCTCACAGGGTGATTGGAGTGATGCCCCGAAGCTTTCGGTTTGTGAACTTCGCGCCTGACATACTCCTGCCGCAGCGTTTTGCCAAGACTCCCGCCGGACCGGATGAGTTCGGCTATCCCGGCATCGCGAGGCTCAAGCCCGGCGTTACGATCGCGGTGGCGAATCAGGATTTGGCGCGGGTTTGGAAGATCTGGGGGGAAACGGAGGGCGCGGCCAAGACGCTCGAGGCATTCTATATCACACCCAATCTCCGCCTACTGAAGAAGGATGTAGTGGGAGACGTCGCCTCTGTACTAAGCGTTCTGATGGGAGCGCTCGGGCTGGTGCTCTTGCTGGTTTGTGCCAACGTCGCGAACCTGGTGCTGGTACGGGCGCAGTCCCGGCAACAGGAGTTTGCTGTTCGCGCGGCGCTGGGCGCTGGATGGGGAAGGATTTCGCGGGAACTTCTAGTGGAGAGCCTGACCCTGGGCGTCCTCGGCGGCGCGGTCGGGGTCGTGCTGGCCAACCTGGGTCTACGAGTTTTGGTAGCACAGGGCCCCGACACTCTTCCCCGGCTGCAGGAAATCTCGCTTGACCGAACCGCTTTCGCTTTCGCGCTGGCATGCTCGCTAGGGACAAGCCTGCTGTTCGGATTAGCCGCGATCCTGAGATTCGGTATCCCCGGTCGAATCCAAAGCGTACGGGGAGGGACCCAGGGAGCCCAACAGCTCCGGGTCCAGAATGCGCTCGTAGTCTCGCAGGTGGCCATCGCGTTCGTTCTGCTGGTGGCCTCCGGGTTGACGATTCGGACCTTCTTCGCCCTGCGAGCCGTAACACCAGGTTTTACACATCCCGAGTGGATTCAGACCGTCCGCATTGTAATCCCGGAGGCCCAGACATCGGATGCCCAGCGGATCATCCGCATGCAATCCGATATGCTGAGCAGGCTTTCGGCGATTCCCGGAGTGGCCGCGGCCGGCTTCGCGAGCGGCTTACCGATGGAATGGGAGTACCGGAATGGCGTCCTCATCGACGTGGAAGGAAAAACTTCGGCGGACGAGGTCTCCCCGAACCGGGCTGTCGTAAGAATTTCACCTGGTCTCCTTGCAGCGCAAGGCACGCGGCTGCTAGCCGGGCGCGATTTGACCTGGGAGGATGTTCTGGCGCACCGCGGAGTCGCCCTGGTGTCCGAGAATATGGCCCGCGAGAACTGGGGTGACCCTGCCAGGGCGCTGGGTAAGCGGATTCGGCAGGGCTCGGACAGCCCCTGGCTCGAAGTTGTGGGCGTAGCGGAGAATGTTCGCGCCGAGGGAGTGAATGTGCCCGCACCGGCGACGGTCTATTTCCGCCCGGGAGGCCATGGCGCCACCTTTGCGATTCGAAGCAAACGTGCCGGCACGCCAGCATTCCTTCGCGAGGTTGCCGCTGCGATCCATGCGGTGAACCCTGATTTGCCTCTGGCCAATGTGCGGACTCTGAATGATGTCTTCAAGCGGTCTCTGGCGCGCACATCTTTCACGCTGATCCTTCTGGGGATCGCCGGAGCGATGGCCTTGGCACTGGCGACGATCGGAGTATACGGCGTGCTTGCCTATGCGGTAGGGCAGCGCCGGCGCGAGGTCGGCATCCGGGTAGCCTTGGGTGCTGAGCCCAGGATGCTCAAATGGTTGTTCGTCCGCAAAGGGCTGACCCTTAACTTCGCCGGCGGCGTCATCGGGCTGGTATTAGCGGGAGGGTTGTCCCGATGGATGTCTTCGCTGCTGTTCGGCATCGCGCCGCTTGATCCACTCACGTACATGGCATCGGCAGCGGTCATCGGTGCGGCGGCCATGATTGCAAGCTACGTTCCAGCCCGCCAAGCTGCGTCCGTGGACCCCATGGAGACGCTCCGCAACGAATAGACGGCCTCTGGCGACATCGCCCCAGTTCAACGATGTTCCCGCGGGCATCTGCTTTCGAGCAGAAATCTCTACATCCGCAAGAACGGAACCCGCCAGTGCCGGCAGTGTTCGCTCAACCGATCGGCAGAGTTCGTCAAGGAGAAGCGCCGCGGAGCTCATTGACGGTATTCGAGTCTGGGGAAGTCCGATCAGATAGACCCCAAAGCCTGGCGCAAATCAAAACCTGCGCGGAGAGCGCCACCCACGCCGCGCTCGCCGGCTGTCGCAAGGGCTGAGCGTCGTCCATCGGCGTGATCGGCGGCCGGGTCCGGCGGCGAATCTCTTGTGCTGCCTCGCGTGGCCCCGCAGCGGCGATTGCGACCAACGTGGCCGCGCGGCGGCGCTCACGAATCCGCAGGCGCGTCGTCTCAAAACAGCGCCTTGCAGGGCGACAATCGTTTTGCGCACGGGTCGATCCCGGCATCAGCCGCGCCCAACGCATTCACGATTCGTTTCATCAATGTATCCTCTTAACCTGAAGTGACTCCTGCTAAATGATGCCGCACACAACTGAACCCGGTGGGTCCGAGGCAGGGATGGCCGAGAACCCCGTGATCGCCAGACTAGAATCGCCCTGGAAGATCAAGTAGAATCCAGCGATATTGCTCCAGTCCAACGGGGAAGCGGACTTGAATGCTGCAAGAGGAAGATCCAGCGTGAATGGGCCGGACGGGAGCAGGTTGCAACCGAGGTCCGCGACCGTGGTTCCATTGGGCCCATACCACGCCTCTACGTTGAAGTTAAGCACCTGTGTCAACCCGTCGAAATTGACACGGAGGCGGTCGTAAGGGGTCAGGTTGAGGTTGAGCGGGGCTATGTTCGCATCGTTCCCATAACCCACTTCAATGCGCGCATTTGATTTATAGCCGGCTGTCCAAACCATCGCGGAGGGGACGTTCGGGGTTGTGCTGGGCAGGAATTGGACATCCGACGGTTGGCGAAATTCGTTGGCGGAAGCTTTTCCAATATCGAGATTGGCCCAGCGGGTCCCACCGATGATTCCGGACCCGACCTGGGTACCGGTGCGGCTGCCCGAGGATATGGGACCGAGTTTGCCAGCTCCGGTCGAAAAATCGTCGAGGACCAGATCCTGTGCGCGAGCCACTTGCTGCAGGCACGCCATGGCCACGGCAGCCAGCAAACTCGTTAATGTGAAAACGTTCGTTTTGAAATTCATATGAGTGTCTCCTTCAGAGTTTCTACAAGACAGGGAAGCGGCAAGCCGCTTCGAATGGACAATACAGTCGCCACGTGTCTGATTCGCGCCAGAAAGATATCCCGCCAGCTTCTTCAAATGCGGACGTAATGCGGGAGAATCCCTTCGCTATTTTCCATTTGGTTGTGCCGCGGCTTATGCACAAGCCATCGACCAAGCGGGCACGGTTACATATGCAGGTTGGATGTCCCATGATGGCCGTGCCCTCGCCAGGAGTCTTGCTTCCAGCGCGATCAGGCATTCAAAAAGTTCCGCCAGGCGGGCAAGGCTGCGAAGGTCCTTTGAACGTCCCGTGGGCGGAGAATTTTCCGCCTGTGCCGACCGATGCGGTGGTCTTGTTGTTAAAGAACCAACTGAAAAAAGCCAATTCCTGGGGGTGATAAACATAGCCGCTCATGGTGATCGCCGGCATATTGGTGCCCGAAAGCGGGTCTCCTACTTCAAAGTTTCCCTGGCAGCCCGAAGTCTGGCCGATGTGGCCCCACGCCGGTGTCGGGTTGTTGCCCAACGGGTCGTTCATCCACTCGCCGATTTCATGCGTGGGAATACCAATATCATGGGTGGCTCCGAACCGCCCGCTGGTGTCATAGTCCATCGGAGAGTAGGTTTGGACGGGGCTGCCGACGGCCCCATGATAGCCTCCGATACAGCACGCCGAGGTGGTCGGCGGCGTGGCCGAGGACCCCACTACGTTCTCCATCAGGAAAACGGCAAGCTTGGTCGTTGATATCAAGCCCGCTGCCTGCCAAACCGGAATAAAGACCTGGAGTTGGGCGTCGAGCCACGGTTGGGAAATGATGCCCACCTGGTTACAACCGCTGCCATCCACGATTCCAAGGCCCGGGGCTGGAAACTGCATGGTGATGGCCGATGCGAACGACCAGTTGATCGGGTTGGAATAAGTGGATGCGCCGCCGATTTCCGCCCAGAATTGCGCCCGCATGAATCCGTTGATGAACTGGTCGGTTCCGGTAACGACCTTGTTGAAGCTCAGGCTGCGGGCAACCACCAGCGGCGACTGCTTGAAGCGGGTAACTGCCGAAACGCCACCGTCGCAACTATTCGCCTTAGTCGGGTCGAAGGTCGTAACGCTCGTTCCCACGATTTGAATGACTAGGGGAATGACAACTGCGTGGAGCGTGACGGGCGCGGGGCCGGCTATCATGGGGTCGCCCCCCACGATGACCCCTATATAGGGATTCCCGTCCTTGGTAGCGATTTGAACGTAAGTGCTCATCGGAACCGTGGCGCCGGATGCGGCTTGGCCGAGCGCGTCGTTGTTCGTGCCGCCGGTCCACGGAACGACACCGTAATGCAGTTTCAGCTGAGCGCTCTCCTGCGCGAAGCTCTGCATTGGCACGCTGCACGCCACAAGGGCGGCGGTGGCAGCGATTGAGACGATCCGCGTTACCCAGGCGATCGGCGATATTGGCTTCCATGAGTGCCCTGGCTTCTTCATAATCCTCTCCTTGTGCCGGGATCCCTCCACAGCACCTTCCGACTATAGGGCGCGGCCGGGATTCTCACCATCCCGAAACCGGGTGTCTTGAATGCCCCTATTTCGGGGGGTACGGTTGGTTATACAGTGTGGGACAGGATGGCCCGGATGGTCTGCGAGAGTCTTTCACTCAAGCGATCCTTGGCCAGACACTGGCACGCTCCAGCCGCCAGAGCTTCCGCCCAGGCGGCATCGGGTTCATAGGTGCTCAGCCCGATGATGCGGGCGGCCGCGTCCTGCGCGCGCATCTCGCGGATGGCTGCGATGGCGGCTTCCGAAGGCGGGTCCAGATCCATTACCGTCACATCCGGCGCTTGTGCGAGGTACATTTGAAGCCCCTCTTCCGCGGTCGCCGTCGCGCCCATCAGTTGCATATCAGGCTGCAGGCGCACAAGCAGCGCCAAGCCCTCACGCATCAGGGGATTGTGATCGACGACCAGGACGCGGATCGGTTGCTTGAGCCTCAAGGCCCTCCAGATTATCGGGGATCGCTAGTGAAAAGAACACCCAAATCGGAGGGGATCGGCTCCGCGCAGCTCACTCGATGTGCACAATGCCACGTTTCACTGCCACCGCCACGGCCTCGGTGCGGTCGTGCAATCCCAGCTTGGCGAGAATGTTCTTGACGTGGCCCCTGGTGGTTTCGTCGCCGATCCCCAGCTCGGCGGCAATCTCCTTGTTCCGCATTCCCTTGGCGATCAGCCGCAGCACATCCAGCTCGCGGGCTGTCAGGTCCGGCACCAACATCCGGTCCGCCAACTTCTGCGTCACGGGCGCGGGCAGCGGCCGCCCGCCGGCGAACACCTCCCGAATGACCCGCACCAGGTCTTCGGCCAGCGTGTTCTTGAGCAGATAAGAAGCGGCGCCGGCCCGCAGGGCCCGGAAGATGTCGTCGTCACCCTCGTAGGTGGACAACACCACGACCTTGGCCGCGGGGCACTCGCCGCGGATGGCCTCAATGGCCTCCACGCCGCCCATCACCGGCATCTTCAGATCCATCAGGGTCACGTCGGGCTGGTGTTGCCGGAACAGCTCCACGGCTTCCTGGCCGTTGGCGGCGGCGGCCGCGATCTCCATATCCGGTTCCGCGCCGATCGACGCAGCCAGCCCCGCCCGCAGCAGGGCGTGATCGTCCACCACCAGAATCCGGATGCGATGCGGTTCCATAACGCAGGGTCTAAAGCTCAGCCCTCCCCGTTGCCTGCCGACAGAGGAACGCTGGCCTCGATTTCGGTCCCTCGCGCGGCGGCGGCCGAAATCTTCCATTGCGCGCCGATGCGATGCGCGCGCTCCTGCATATTCCGCAAGCCCCAATGTCCCACCCGGCGGCTGGCTTCGTCCAGGTCGAAACCCCGGCCGTCGTCCTGAACGTGCAGCCGGAGCGACCGCCCTTCATAACAGAGCGACACTTGAATCTCGCTGGCCTGCGCGTGCCGCACGGCATTGGCCACAGCTTCCTGGCCGATTCGTAATAACGCCTCATCGATTTCCTCTGGCAGGGGCCGCGGCTGGCCGGTCACGGCCATCCGCAAACGGACCGGATGCCCTGCAACGATCTGCTCGAGCGATTCCCGTAAGACGGCGGGCAGCGTGCGTCCCTGTAGCGTCGGGGACCGCAGATCCTGCACTTTTCGCCGCGCTTCCAGAAACGAAGCGTCCACTTGTTGCCGCACCGCCCGGATTTGGGATGCCGCCGGTTCGGAACTGGCGCGAATCTGCTTAGCCACGCCATCCAACTGCAGAGAGACGCCGGCCAGGCTCTGCAGTAAAGTATCGTGCAGCTCGCGCGCGATTCGCGTGCGCTCGTCCAGCCGTTCTTCGTAAAGCAATCTGACCCTCGCCGTCATCCACTGCAACCGGCGTTGGTGCGCGGCTAAGGCCAAGCCGGCGGCACCCGCCAGCGCCAGGCTCTGAAACCACCAGCGCCTCCATAACGGCGGAAGAATGACAAAATCGATCTCTGCGGGCGCGGCGCTTTCCCGGCCGTCGGAATTCGTGGCCTTCACCAGGAACCGGTAGCTGCCCGGGGCGAGTTCGGCGTAGTTCACTTCATGCTCCCTGCCCGGCCCCTGCCAGCCGCCGGCCCCACCTTCCAGCTTGTAGGTGTACCGCAAGTGAGCCTCCGGCTCGTCGCTGAAACCCACAAACGCAACTCGAAGCTGATTCTCGGAAGGCTGCAAATCCCCGCGCGAGATGCGCGTTTCGCCGGCTTGCGAGATCGAGTAGCGCTGACGACCGATGTACAGATCCGTAATCAGCACGGTGGGGATGGCGGGTGGCTTATCGGCTCCCGGGGACAGCCGCGAAATGCCCTGCGTGGTGGCGAACCACAGATCGCCGGAGCTATCCCTGACCGCCCCTCTGATGAGCCCGTGCGCCAACCCGTCGGCCGCCGAGATGTGCTTGACGCGGCCGGTCTGCGGATCCAGCCGGTCGACACCCTTCGGCGTGCATGCGTAGATACGGCCCGCCCGATCCTCGACCACCGCGGCGACCTCACTGCTGGCCAGCCCGTCTCTGGCCCCGTAGACCCGCATCTTGAAATTCGGACTGCCCGGCTCATCCACCACCCCCAGTCCCCCCGAGGAGGCCACCCACAATCGACCGGCGTGGTCCAAATACAGGTCCGAAATCGATCCGGGCGGTACCCCGGCGGACTGCTGGAAGCGCGTAAACCCACGGCCGTCGTAGCGAAGCAAACCTCCCCGCAGCAACCCCATCCACACGTTCCCGTCCTGGTCTTCGATGAAAGCGCCGACCAGCTCTTTCCGGCTGGGACCGTCATCAATCCAGGAGATCGTGCTCCTCCCCGGGTCCCAGCGCATGAGCCGGTTCGTATGTAGCGGTTCGGTGGATGCCCACACGCGCCCCTTGGAATCCTCGAAGATCTGGTACACCAAAGTGTCCGGCGCATAGCAGGTCTGGGGGCGGCTTTCCCCCAGGGCGGCTGCCTGAGCCGGCCTGTACATGCACAACCCCCCCGCCGTGGCCGCCCACCAGGCGCCGTTCTTCGCTTGCAACAGGATCCGATGGTTTCCCCAAGGCGGGTGCTCGCTGAAGCCCGGCACTGCCAACGGGTGGAACATGGCGCCATCGAAAACGCTTACCCAATGGCGCCTCGGGGTGTGTGTTATCGCCAGGACGGTGCCTGCCTGGTCCACGAGTACCGACCCTACCCGGTCCGATCCCAAACCATCCTGTTCACTAAACGTGGTCAGGCCAGCCGCCTGAATTTTCATCACCCCGGCTCCCTCGGTTCCGGCCCACATGTTCCCCGCGCGGTCCATGGCCAGCGCGTTAACCTGTCGGTCGGTCAGACCCTGAGCGCGCGTCAGCAGACGGAAAGGCCCGGGGCGGTCACTGGGAAACCATCGCAAGATCCCCACGCTCGCGCCAGCCCACAGAGCCCCATCCGGCGATGCTGCCAGCGACGTGATGTCGAGCTGTTTGACTCCCACGGCTTCCCGGTATAGCCGCTCCACACCGGCCGTACCGGCGCTGTTCTCCGCCCGCAGGAGCGCCAGGCCGTCTTGCGTCCCAGCCCAGATCCTGCCGAAGCGATCCATTTGCAAGGCGCGCACGTTTTCGGTTCCGGGCCCCAAGGCGATATGCTGAATACCGCCATCTCTGCCGATCACATCAATACCCCCGCGGGTGGCCACCCACAGCCTGTGGCCGGAGTCCTCAAGCATGTCGTTGATCAGCACAGAATCCCGTCCTGGTCCGGGAGCAGTTAGCGGACGGCGATGAAATTTGTGGTCGCCGGTCATTTCGAACAACCCCGCGAACGTTCCGCACCAGATTCGCCCGGCGGAATCTTCGAGCAGCGCCGTGATGCCGTTTTCCGCCGGTTTGCTCCCAGGCAGGTAGGTGGTGAACTTCCCGTCGCCGCGCTCGCGGAACTCGCACAGGCCCCGGTCGGTCCCGACAAGATAGGCGCCCAAGCGGGTCTCAATGAGTGTGGTGACATCCCGGTGCGGGAGTCCATCGGCCACGCTGAAATTGACGATGCGGTACCCGTCGAAGCGGGATAGCCCTTGTGGCGTACAGAACCACACCAGACCGCGCGAATCGGTGACGACGTTATTGATGCGATCGTCGGCCAGACCTTCGGACGTTGTGTACGGCTGGATCGGTGGCCGCTCCGAGAAAAGAGACGCCGGCAGGACGATCAATGCAAGCGTCAGTCTCCGTCGCACCATTCCGCCTCCGGCTTATTAGTGTACCGTTAAGCCACATAGACCGGTGGTTCAATTACATAGACAGGCCGGGTACCAGAAGCCTGATTGCCAGGAGCAGACCTTCCGCGAGTAGCGCGTTTTCCCAGCACGTGCTCCTAGGCGAAGCGCTTGACATACACCATCGTGTTCAGAATTGGCCGGCCACAGTTGGAGGTGAAGATCGCCCCAACTGCCGCCTGCTTCATGTTTTTGAAAAACCTGCGTTCTCGACCAGGCGCCCGCGCGCACCGTGTCGACCCAGGCGGGCGGGAACTCGGCCAGGGCCTCCAATGGAACGCCCTGGAACACATCGCCGCCAATCATCCTAGCCACGTATCGCCGGCCGGCCCGGTCCGGCGCCGAGCGTCACGCAGCGCCGCGCGGCGCGCCCCAAGCCGGCAGGGGGAAAATCGGTAATGGCGTAACTCTACGGATAAGGACAAATCTTGTGGACTCCCCACCGGAGGCAGCCGCAACATCAGCCGGCAAGAACAAGGCGCCGTTGGACGACAGATCCCTAGTGGCAGCCATCCTGCAGAAGGATCGCAAGGCGACTGCGGAGTTCGTCGCAAGGTACACCGATCAGGTCTACCTGTATGTCCGCTCTCGTCTGATTCCTCGCATCGACCTGATTGATGATCTCGTGCAGGAGGTTTTTCTTGCGGCCTGGGAAAATCTGGCGGCCTACCGCGGCGATGCGCCATTGGGAGCTTGGCTGCAAGGTATCGCCCGCCATAAGGTCGAGAATTACTATCGTACGAGCCTGCGGGCAGCGCTACCGCTGGATGAGGCCGATCGAGAACGGCCGGAGGTGATCACGGAAATGGATCCGGGGGAGTTCCTGGATCTGGAGCGTTTGCAGGAAAAGACCCAGCGCATTCTGGCGACTTTGCCGGAGGCCTACAGTCTGGCCTTACTTTGGCGTTATTGGGAACAGTGTTCGGCCGAGGAGATGGCGCACCGAACCGGCAAGTCGGAAAAGGCCATCGAGAGGCTCCTGGCACGGGCGAGGGAGATGTTCCGTGCAAGGTGGAAGAGGTGGAAAGATAATGACCCAGATTCCGGAAGAGCGGTTCTTTGAGCGCATAGCAGACAGGGTGCGGTTGCCGTCTGAAGTCCGGCCCGCGCCCTCTAAGCTGAAGGCGCGGATTTACTCCGGGCTGATGCTTCGCCAGGCCGCTGTTGGGCGGCTCGCCAGTTTCACCCGGATGAAGGCCGCGGGCCGCCCACTATGCTTCTTTGAAGAACTGGTGCGCATTGCGCCAGCGTCAGAGAGCGTGAAGTCGTGGAACATCTGCCGCGTGTGCCATGCCCGCGTGCTGGCCGAGCACCTGGAAAAGCCCCCCATCTACTGGCCGAACTGCCCCTACGTGAAGTTTCAAGGGCCGGGATGAGAGAATTAGAAAGTTTTCACAAACCCCCAGAGGTTCTGGAAATTCTTTAAGAGTCTCTGCCCGGTAGGCGACAACTGTTCGCTGAGGGGATTTGCGGAAATGGTTTCGCTGAAGCTGTAGCGAAACGAAAAGCCGTGGCGCAGCTTCACGTCGATGCCTACAGCGACGCGAAGGCCCGCGGTGTTTGCCGAGAAATCGTGCGGCGGCAGGAGCGGCGACCCGGAAGTGGCCTCGAGCCCCGTTTGTGAACTGCGGAGGTGGACCACGCCGCCGCCGGCCGACAGGTAGGGGCGCACCCGGCTCTGTCGATCGCGAAAAAAGACCAACAGATCGGCGATCAGGCTGGTTTGCGAAGAATTGCGCGCTTCCTGGTAGAAGTTGTTTCCCTGTGGTGAAACGTTGGTCGACACAAATGTCAGATCGTTGGAGTTCCAGATATAGTTGCCTTGCACGCTCACATAATTTCCGAGGTAGCGTCCAACGAAGACGTTCACCGCGGGGCCGTTCTCCGGCTTGTATTGTGATACCTGCGATTCGGTGGAAGAGACACTGGAACTCCCATCGGCCGAGAGTGTCGCCAGGGCCGCTATCCCACCCGCGTAGTAGTCCTCGGCTCCCCATAGAGGGTAAACCGCCAAAGACCAAAGCACCGCGGCACACCTTAGAAAACTTGTCATGACCCTCCCAAAGCAGTGCGCGTAGACACAACTATAACGTGTTCGTTCACCAGCGCGAGGAAAAACTTCGGGGGATTCGGCTTTCCGATGCGACTAAAAAAAACAGTCGGGAGAAGAACGACCGATACAACTCATGGAGGTTTACAAAAATGCATTCTGAAGGGTTTCGCCCTTATGTTCGTTTACTCACGCTCGCGCCTGTGGTTGCGCTGCTGGCAATCGGGCCGCGAATCGGCCTGGCGCAAGGCAACACTGGCGATGTTTACGTTATGACGAATCAGACCTCAGGCAATTCCATCATGGTATTCCACCGGGACGCCAGGGGCGTGTTGACGTCCGCGGGCAGCTATGCCAGCGGGGGAAACGGGGCCGGAACGGGAGCCGATCCGCTGGGCTCTCAGGGATCGCTCGTGCTGAGCGAGGACGAGCGGCTGCTGTTCACGGTTAACGCTGGCAGCAGCTCGGTTTCGGTTTTCGCGGTATCCGGAGACCAGCTGCTCCTGCTGAACACGGCGCCCTCGGGCGGCAGCATGCCCGTAAGCGTGGCAGTGAAGCACGACCTGGTGTATGTCGTGAATGCCGGCGGAACGCCGAACATCTCCGGTTTTAAAATCGAGCCGCACAGCAACCAATTGGTCCCGCTGACGGGCTCCAGCCAAAACCTGCCAGGCGGCGCCGCCGCAGCTCCGGCCCAAGTGTCGTTCAGCCCCGATGGGAGTGTCCTGGTTGTGACTGAGAAAGGAACCAACCTCATCGACACGTTCGTACTGGAGGATGGGATTGCGCAGCCGGGCGTCTCCTTTCCATCCAGCGGGACGGAGCCATTCGGGTTTGCCTTCGCTCATGACAACGCCGCTATCGTGTCGGACGTATCGGGAGGCACGCCTGGAGGGTCTGCCGTGGCATCCTATGAAGTCGCGGGGAATGGGAACCTGGCGGTAATCACGCCGGCGGTGGGCGATACACAAACCGCCGCCTGCTGGGTCGTGACGACCGGGAACGGGAAGTTCGCCTACACCGCGAACTCGGCCAGCGGAACGATCTCCAGCTATGCTGTATCCGATGGCGGAGGCTTAAGTCTGCTCAATGTGGCAGCAGGCTCGTTGGGTAGTGGAGGCGCGCCAATTGACATGGCGTTGGGCAGAAACAGTCATTTCCTTTTTGTACGGAATGCAGGCAACGGCTCCCTTAGCAGTTTCGCGCTCGGGGCGGATGGCAGCCTGACCGCGGTCTCCACAGCATCCGGAGTGCCGACCGGCGCTCAAGGCGTAGCGGCTCGGTAGCAGTAACACAGCGACCGGGAGACGCTCGGCAGGCCAGCGGCGATGCTGAGACCCAGCCGGCCGACGGGGCTCATCGACGGCATTCTGTCCTTGAAATCTCCGGCAGACGAGGGCGCGCTGACTGCGCACCCTTGTCGGCGAGCACCGTTGTGGCACGTACCCGTTAAGCGACGGGCGGTTCCGGTGGGTCACGAGCGAAGGGAAAAAGGCGGATTCCAAAGGGGAAGAAACCGTAGGTTGCGTCCCCTTTGGCCCCCGCCTCTAGGCCGCCGGCGCCAGTTCCCGGCGCTGTTCTTTCAGTTGTTCTTTCAGCACCTCCATATTCCAATAGCGGATCGCCTCCACCCAGTCCTCATGGATCTCCACCGCCAGCGCTCGGAAAAATCCGCACCACCAGCGTGCGACGCTTCAACTCCTGGTTAATGCGCTCGAGCATGTTGGTCGACTTCAGATGCTTATAGTGCTCCTGCGGCAAACGATAGAACGTCAGGGTCTCCTCGATGTTCGCCTCCGCCCAATCGCACAGCTTGGGATAGCGGCTCTCCCACTTGTTCAACCAGGCCGCCAGATCCCGCCGGGCACGTAGCAGCGCTGCCACCTGGCTTCCGGCAACACTTCCGGAATGGCCTTGCGCAGACCGGCATGATCGCCGCTGATCACGCATACCACCCCCCGCAAGCCGCGCTGTTTCAGTCCCGGCAGAAACTCTTTCCAGCTGATTTCACTTTCCCGATTCGCCAAACCAACCAGAACTTCTTGTCCCCATGTAAACAATTCGAGCCCTATTTGTCAGCCCAATCGGAGGTTCGGATGCCAAGCCAGACGCTACCGATATATAGCCACAAGGTAGCCCCTATCGGCTCAGTTCCCGCATGAGCCAGGATTTGGCGAACTCCCAGTCACGCCTGACCGTTCGCGGAGAGATCTTTAGGACTCCTACAATCTCTTCCTCGCTCAGCCCGCCAAAATAGCGCAACTCAACGAGCTTGGCCTGGCGGGGAGCCACCGTCGAGAAGGCTTTCAGCGCATCGTCCAAGGCTACCAGGGATGCAGCGGGCTCCGGAGAGATGATCGGCGCCTCGTCCACGTTTACCTTGACCGCTCCTCCGCCCCGCTTGTTCGAGCCACGGGCCCGTGCGGCATCAACTAGAATACGGCGCATCATCTGGGCGGTGATGGCAAAGAACTGAGCACGCTGCGCCAGTCGACGTTATTCACTTCTACCAGGCGCAGGAAGACTTCGTTCACCAAAACCGTCGTCTGGAGCGTGTTCCCGGTGCGCTCATTCCTCATGTAACGCCGCGCCATGCGGTGGAGTTCGTCGTACACCAGGGACGCCAGCCGATCTAGTGCCGCCTGGTCGCCGCCGCTCCAAGCGCTCGAGGCAACGCCATTGCCATCCCTCAAAAGAAAGTATCACGACCGAGGCCGATTTTCCTGTTTCCTTCCGCCCGTAGCGGTGGAGGTGGAACAGGAGATGAAGACCCAACGTTTGACTGCCATGTTGGCAATAGCGGGAGCCAGCCTTTGTGCTGGGAAACGGGCAACGGCGCACGAGGCATCTGTCACTGTCTGTATGGATCCCGCCCCGCAAGTCCTTATGGGTGTCCGGGCGTTGGCTTCGGCGATGTTCGCGAGCATCGGGGTGAGGATCGCATGGCGGGAGCGGGACTCCTGCCCGGTTGGGGTGGGCGCCATCCAGGTGCGCCTGTCCCAGGATTCCACAGGTGTTCGCGATTCCGGCGCCGAAGCCCTGGCCTTTGCACAGCCGTATGCTGGAAGCATAGTCGTCTTTCTCGACCGTGTGCAAAAGTTGAATCGCAACGGGGGGCCGTCGCTACTGGCCCACGTGCTGGCGCACGAGATCACCCATGTGCTGGAAGGAATCGACCGGCATTCGGCGACTGGCATCATGAAGGCTCATTGGAGCGATCAGGACTACGTCGAAATGCGCCGCAAACCCCTGGTTTTCGCTCAGGAAGATGTCGACTTGATTTATGCCGGCCTGAAGATACCCCGCGTAGCCCCTGCCGCAACCCCGTGAGCCGGCCGGTGGTTGCCGGTCACTGTAGGACGGCGTATCGTTAAGAAGATCATCTGAGGAGGCCGTGACCCCGGAACGTCTTCAACAGATTCAGGAACTGTACCATTCGGCCCGTGAGCGCGAGCCGGATCGACGAACAGCCTTCCTTGCTGGAGCCTGCGAGGGCGATGAAGATCTCCGGCGCGAGGTGGAGTCGTTGCTCGGTGCAGACAAGCCTGGGTCATGTTTCCTGGAGGTGCCGGTCATGCGGCAAGCCGCCGGGATATTAGCCTCGCAGCAAAGCGGCAGTCGGCATCGGTTCGCGCCGGGTCTGGAACTCGGACCGTATGTGATTGAGGCCCGCCTGGGCGCCGGTGGCATGGGCGAAGTGTATCGCGCCAAGGACAAGCGTCTCCACCGCACCGTGGCTTTGAAGGTTCTGCCGCAGCGGTTGGCCGACACGCCAGGCCTGCGCCAACGCCTGGAGCGCGAAGCTAAAGTGATCTCATCGCTGAACCATCCCCAGATTTGCACGCTGTACGACATCGGCCGCCAGGGCGAAATCGATTACCTGGTGATGGAATTCCTGGAGGGGGACACTCTGCGGCGCGCGATCGAGGCTGGCCCGCTTCCATCGTCGAAGGCTACAGAGATTGCCATCCAAGTGGCGGCCGGGCTGGCGGCGGCGCATGCGGCCGGTCTAGTGCACCGGGATCTGAAGCCGGACAACATCATGATCACGCGCAGCGGCCAGGTGAAGATCCTGGACTTCGGGCTGGCCAAACAAGGGCGCACGACGCCGGGTTCAACCACTACCGATCTGACAGATGAAGGCACGGTGCTGGGTACCGCCGGCTATATGTCGCCCGAGCAGGTGCGCGCTGAAGTTGTGGACCAGCGTTCCGATCTATTTAGCTTCGGCGTGGTGCTCTATGAGATGCTCTGCGGCAGGCGGGCTTTTTCCGGCATTTCGTCGGTCGAAGTGATGAACGCCATCCTGAACGACGAGCCGGCCGAGTTGCCCGCCTTAGTTCCGTCGGCGCTGGCGCGCATAGTGCTGCGTTGCCTGGAGAAGGAACGCGAGCGCAGGTTCCAATCCGCCGCGGACCTTGCCTTCGCACTCGAATCCTTATCTCTAATCGCCCACGCGTGCAAAGCGGCCCAGACGAAGGGCATGGTGGAAATGGGTGGCGCTCCTGGCGGCTGGGCTGGGGTGCGGCGGCTTGGGTTACTGGTTGAAAACCCGGTCCCCGGCCACGGGAATTGGGTCGGAGTCCACATTCCGGCGGCTGACCAATGACAATGGCCTGACAACGGGTGCCGCGATTTCGAGCGACGGCAAGTTTGTCGTTTACGCGAGCGACCGTGGGAATCCCGGCAATCTCGATGTCTATGTGCAGCCGGTGGATGGCGGAGCATCGCTCCGAATCACCGATGATCCGGCAGACGATTACGATCCAGCCTTCTCGCCCGAGGGAACACAACTCGCTTTCCGTTCGGAGCGCGCCGGAGGCGGAATCTATCTATCGTCAGTACTTGGTGGCGAAGCTCGCCTTTTGATCCCCAATGGTCGCCGCCCCCGGTTCTCCCCGGATGGGCAGAGGCTTCTATACTGGACCGGTCCACCGGATACGCAGGAGAGTTCGCTTGACGCAAAGTTTTGGCAGCGTTCTACGTCCGGTGGTGATCCTGTTCAAATCGGACGTGGATGCCGCATCTTCGAGAACTCGGCGGTATGGTCACCAGACGGTAGCCGAATCCTCTTCATTGGTACATGCGGCAGCGACCTTCAACACCCTGATCCTCAGACGCACGAAGTACGGGCGTGGGTGGCCGATGCCGATGGACGCAACATGAAGTCTAATGACGCATTGTACGCGGTTTGGCCGTCGCTGCACATTGGCAATAAGGTCATCAACCAGTGGCTCGCGAATCCCTCGCGTCTCCTGCTCCCCATACCGGCCGGAGATGCCAGTTCCGTTATGACCGTACCCATCTCTAATGATGGCACGCGGATCACGGGACCACCACAGCGACTCACGTTCAGTGGAGGGCGGGTCACTGGGATTAGCGCAGCTGCTGGGGGACGAATAGCTCTCACCTCTGAAATCCAGGAGTCGCACATCTGGGCGATGTCAATGCGCGCAGATGGTGTGGCGCTCGGTTCGCCGAAGGAATTAACGCATGGTCCGGCGGGAGAATACAGCCCGGCTTTGTCAGCAAATGGGGAGAAGCTTGCCTTCCTTTCGCAGCGATCGAATGGAATCAGACTATTTTATAAGGATCTCATAACAGCTCGTGAGAAGGAAATTTCGACGGATGGATATCGGTATGGTGCCCCTTCGTTGAATATAGATGGCACAAAGGTCATGTGTGTGCAGTATCCCCGGGCCGATAGCTGGCGCGACTTCATTTTCGAAGTACCGATCTCGGGCGGGATCTCAAGAAAGATTTGGGATAAGGAGCTGTGGATGTGGCTAAACGCCTGGTCGCCCGATGAGTCCACGATTCTTTATTCGAGCAGCGGCACTACGTACGCACTCGACTTAAGATCTGTTGAAAACTCACCATTCCTGCAGGAGGATCAGGATGTCTTGGCAGACGAGCGCTTCTCGCACGATGGCCGCTGGGTCGTGTTTACGGCTGCTTATGGGGTGAAAGAAGTGGCTGAGCCTCCGGATTCCGAGTTGTTCATTGCGCCGTTCCGTAATTCCAATGTGCCAAGGCGCGAGTGGATTCCCGTGATCGGCCGGAACATGGGTTACTCGCATGCACCCAATTTCTCACACGACGATACTCGGATATATTTTCTTTCGAAGCGCGACGGGCACTACTGTGTGTGGACTCAAAAACTAACTCACGCGATGCAGCCTGAGGGGCCACCCGTCGCCGTGTATCACTCGCATGAAGTGAGGCACAACTTATTCTATCGCAGTGGGCTCGCTATTGGTCCGAATAGTATTGTATTCGAACAGAGGGACCTGTCGGGTAATATCTGGCTATTGGAACCCGCCAAAGCGGCCGGCCACTAATCGTCACTTCGTCTGTGGAAGGGTTGGCTTGAACACGACCCCGCAGCCGGACCCACCACCATCGCTAAGGTTGCCGCCGGGTGACATGACCCGCTCTTGGTGCGGCACGCGAACGTCTCGCCTTTACCCCAAATGCCAGCGTAATAAGGTTCACCGCAAGATCGCGATAAACGCCATAACCGGCTCGGCGAAGTCGGCGCCCCCGTAACCGCCGGATAAATCGCCCCGATCGTTGATACCCACAATAGCCGTAGCCCCCGAGCCCGGATAGTTGACGATCACGAATTGCCCGCCGGCAGCTTCCACGAATCCCTCCGCGGCGAAAGCGGTGTCGAAAATCTGCCCCTCGATAATGCCCCGGTTGTTGATGCCATCGGGATAGGTATCCGCCGCCCCTGGCACATCGATGGTCGTATATGTACCATACTGCTTGAGGAAGCCGTGGTACACACCGCTCGCATCCGCATAATAGCCTGCGATCTGGTTCTTGTCATTGATGCCACTCGGTGACGTGGTGGATTGCGCCGCTCCGGGCACCGTGAAGAATGAGTACGAGAGGGTGGCTGGGTCCCAGATCCAGGCGACGGAGGTACTGCCCTCGAAGGCGTTTCCGACGACAACTCCTTCGTCGTTGATACTGTACCCGTCGTTCTGCGAGTAGTTCGGAATGTCGGGAAGCGCGGTCCATGCGCCGGTCGAGACGGAATAGGTGACCGTGTGGTTCGTCGTGCCGTCCCCATAGGAGCCAATCGCCACGCCCCGGTTGTTCGCTTGGCCTAGAGAGGTGTCCAGGGCGCCGGGGTAGTCCACCGTTTGAAAGGTGCCATTCTGCCACACAAAGCCGTGATAGTTGGAACTCGAATCCAGGTAATATCCGGTGAGCAACCCGGCATTGTTGATTCCGCTTGCCACGGCATAGGGCGAGTTGGGGGCAACTATCGTAATGAACTTATAGTGAGCGCTGGCCGGGGTATCCGCCGCGGGATTGGCCGATGTCGCCGCCATCGACATGTTGAGTGGCCGGCGGGGTCCTTTGAAAATGGTAGCGGTTTGGCTCCAGGCAGAGGTGGCAACCAACAGCGCCAACACCGGCAGGAAGCTGCAATACATATGACTGAGTTTGCCGGCGGGAGCGAATCCTGCCTGCGTTAACGTTCGATCGATACTCGTTGTGTGCATGTGATTCTCCGTTTTGCCGATTTACTCCAAACTTCCACTCGTTCTCGTACCCTCTCAACACTAGGGGCGCGAAAATGGAGAAAAAACTGTCAAAAACCGTGAATCTCAATGGACAGGCTACGGGAGAACAAGCGGAAACACCGCGACGAAAACTGATCAAGCGATCTTTGGCACTCCGAGGCTGCCGCGGAATCCCTTGGGTTGGCCTATATTGATGCCGCCGGAAGATCCCGGTTTGGTAACGAAATGACCGGGACAGCCCACTAGTTACGCGGGATTAATCAGATATGTGGCAAGCGCTCGGCGGATCTCAAGAACGCTCTCCTCGACCTTGCGGTTGGTTGTGTCGATCACGATATGTCCGTGGTCCCATTGCTCGTAATCCCGAAACACCACCTCTTCCCATGTCGGCGGCATCAATCCGGAGAGATCAATGATACGGCTTTCCACCCGGGACCGGTGTTCATTAAGGTCGGAGCACTTGATCTCAACCTCTATAGGGCATACAAGCGCGCGTTTGGCCACATCGACCCAGGCGTTGCGCGTGAGGGTTAAGGGGTTAACGGAGTCGGCGATCACAGTTCGACCGACGCGAAGATTGTCCTCCGCGATTGCGTAGGCCACGCGGTACCCGAGATCCGCGACTGACCCGGTGATCGCGCCTGAGTCTCGGATGGCTTGTTCGATGGAGTCGATGCGCACGTGTACCCCGCTGAGTTGACAGGCCAGCTCTCGCGCAATCGTCGTCTTTCCAACCCCCGGCAGACCGCCGAAGATGATGAGCAGGGGCTGGGAACTACATTTCAAGACCTGGCTTAGTCTACCCATATTGCGATGGTACCGTGAGTCAACAACGATCCACCTTTCAGTCGAGCGCGGCGCTTTATAATGACCGAGCCGGAACCCGCGCTTACAGCCGTTTAAGTCACCGATTTGAGAATGGCACCGGCTAGGTGACGTATCGCGTTCCAGATCTCGAACGATACAGACGGAGTCCGGCAGCCGGACCTGCCAACCTCCACGGAGCGGCAGGTCCGGATACGGCGCCCATCGGCGGGCGAGGCGGCCGGCCCGGTCCGGCGCTGAACGTCTTGCGCGCGATCGCGTGTGGCCGCGCGGTGGCGCGTCGCGAATCCGCAGGCGCGGCGTCTCAAATCACAGCCCGCGCCGCCACGGCGACGCACGCCGCCCTGATGGCGACCGCCACACCGGCTAATCAGCCCGATGTTTTCCGTCATCCTGACTCCCTTATTGCTTCTGGGCTGCACCTACTATCCGTGGGGCGCGCTGCACACGGTCCCCTGGTTTCAGGTACTCACGCTGTTTAATCCGCTCACCTACGCCGCGGAGGGCCTGCGCTACGCCATGGTGCCGCCCGTCAACGGCCGCGAGCTGCCGACGCTCCCGGTGCAGTGGGTGCTGCTGGCGCTGGTGGCCACTACCGCGTTGTGTTTGGTTTCGGCGCGCGCACGTTCCGCTCGCGCGTAGTTTAGCTGAATCCTGGCCGAATTTTCATGGCTTCGTAATACTATAGAAGCATTTGTGGTCTACAACAGTAGTATGCGGACCAAAACATTTTTGTTGCCGCTTGTACTGGCACTCGCGGGTGGCACGTTTGCTTTTGGGCAACCGGCCGGCCCGCGGGTGATCATCGTGGGTGTAGACGGGCTGAGCGTGGATGCCCTCCGCACGGCGCGCGCACCGCGGCTGCACGAGTTCATGCCGCGCGCGGCATGGACCCTGGAGGCCCGCGGCGTCATGCCCACGCTGAGCAGCCCGAACTGGGCCTCGGCCATCAACGGCGCGGCGCCCGAACAGCACGGGATTACTTCCAATGGATATCTGCGGCGCAAGGTCGAGTTCCGGCCGGTGTGCCGGACTGCCGACGGCACGTTTCCTACTATCTTCGGCCTGCTGCGCGCGGAACATCCGGCCGCCAGGATCGCCGTTTTTCACGATTGGGACGGCTTCGCCGACCTGCTGGAGAAGCGCGTCCCGGATGTCATGCGGCATGTGCCGGGCGCGGACCAGACCACCCGCGCAGCCATCGACTACTGGACCGCGAACCAACCGGATCTGATGTTTATCCATCTGGATAACGTGGATCATGCGGGCCACGCACATGGATGGTTCAGCAGGCAGTATTACGAAGCTGTGGAAGCGGCCGATGGCTACGTCGGGCAGGTGCTGGATATGATCGACCGGCTGCAGGCGCGGACGTCCACTTTCGTCCTGGTCACTTCGGATCACGGTGGAACCAGGCATGGGCATGGCAAAAACTCGCTGGAAGAGATTCAGATCCCCTGGATCTTCGCGGGGCCCGGGGTCACACCAGGTCAGATCGGCGCGCCTGTGAACACCTTCGACACAGCCCTCACAGTGGCGTGGATCTTCCATTTGGATGCCCCCACGTGCTGGATCGGCCGGCCGGTGCTGGCGGCTTTCAGCCCGTCCTTGGTGACGGCGCACGACGGCGCGCTGCGCGGGATGCCACCGGACTGCGCGCCGAACAGACAACTGGCTGGGGCGGCATCCACCCTGCAACTTGAGAAGAGCAGCCTGGGCGGAATACACGCCGGGCAAGCTAATTGAGGGCGCGCCTTGATCCGGCCAAAGATCGACCTGATTTACATCGACGCGCGCGGCGGGCATCGTGCCGCGGCAACGGCTTTAGAGACGGTGATTCGCGAGCAGCAGCGGCCGTGGGATATCCGGCTGCGCAATATTCAGGACCTGCTCAACAACATCGACGTGATCCGCAAGGTCACCGGCATTCAATTTCAGGAAGTTTATAACATCATGCTGCGGCGGGGCTGGACGTTGGGCACCGCTCAAACTGATCCCGCCCATGCACCTGGTCATCCGCATGTTTCATGACGCCGAGGTCCGGGCGCTGGCAGGACGCTGGAGCCTGGACCCGCCGGACATGGTGGTTTCGCTCATTCCGCATTACAATCGGGCCCTGAAAGAGGCGCTGGCGCGCGTGTGTCCCGCCGCGCCGCTAGTCACCATCCTGACCGATATAGCCGACTATCCGCCGCACTTCTGGATGGAGCGTCAGGATCAGTATGTGATCTGTGGCTCGGGCCGGGCCGTGGAGCAGGCCCGCGCATTGGGTTATGCGGACAGACGGATCCGGCGCACATCCGGGATGATCCTGAATCCGAGATTTTATTTAGCTCACGGAACCGACCGGGCCGCCGAGCGCATGCGCCTGGGCCTGCGCCCGGATTTGCCGACGGCCCTGGTGTCATTCGGCGGCCAGGGCTCGCTGGATGCCGTGAAGGTGGCCAAGGCCATTAACAATTGCCGCGTCGAAGTCCAGATGATCGTTCTGTGCGGGCGCCACCAGGAATTGATGCGCAAGCTGCGCGCGATGCGGCATCGCGTTCCGGTCCACTTGCAGGCATTTACCACCGACGTTCCCTTCTACATGAGCCTCGCCGATTTCTTCATTGGCAAGCCCGGTCCGGGTAGCATCAGCGAAGCGCTGGCCATGCGGCTGCCGGTGATTGTCGAGCGCAACCCGTGGACCCTGGCGCACGAACGCTACAACGCCGATTGGATCGTCGAGCAGCGGGTGGGGCTGGTGGTGAGCGGCGCCTCACAAATCGGAGGCGCCGTGGCGGAACTGCTGTCACCTCAGCGTTACGTGCGCTTACGGGCGAACGCGGCCGCTGTCAGGAATTCCGCGGTTTACGAGATCCCCGAGCTGCTGGCGGATATTCTTTCGGCGCAATGGCCTGGTCGGATAGATCCGGATCGCCTGGTAAACGCGTCGGGCGCATTCTGAGCAGCGTTCGGCGGCGTGAGGCGGACGCCTGGTCCGGCACCGAACGTCGTGCGGGTGCGCCCCCCGTGGCCATCGCGCTGGCACTTGGCGAATCCGTAGGCGCGCCGTCCGAACCTGCGCTCCTACGGCGGCGCACGTCGCCCTCATGGTCGATCACCACAACGGCTTCGCGGTGCCCATCGCCGGGTGAGGCGGCCGGCGCGGGTCCGGCGCCAACGTTTTGCGGTGGGACCTCGCGCGGCTGCGCGGCGCGTCATCAATCCGCAGGCGCCGTCTCAAAGCCTGCGTGACGTACCCCACGAATAGCTACGGGCAAGTGTTGTGGCGTCCTCACCAGGTTCATCTCCATTGCGTCTGCACCCACATCCGGCGATCGTGAGGTTTTCGGCAAGTCTGCAAAGGGGCGAAAGTGGATCGCCGCCAAAATACACATCTGCAGCACGATCTGGGGTACCATAGCAGCCAAAGGAGGCCGAGATGCACCCTTTGTTTTGGACTGGCCTCGTGTGGATCGGTATGCCGCTGTGCGCCGCGGCACCGGGTACGGTACAACAGACCGTCCAGCGTTTCGAAGAAATATCCGCGAAGGTTGCCGCGCCGCTTGGATCGCAGTTCCGAACCATCGTGGCGAAGATGCTGCTGGCCCGCCATCCTGAACTTGCCAAAGAACTGATGCCAGCGGGGCTCGCGGCCGAGAAGTCATCGCCCGCATCTCGCGACGAAACAGCCATCTCACCCGCCGAAGCAGCCATATATCAGCAGTTCGGACGCTTCGGCGAAGTCTCTACTGATCCTGATCGCGCTAAGCTCATCGTGGATCTGGCGTCCCAGGTGCGTGCGCTGCCTCCAGACGCAGCAAAGGTCGATCTGGCTCGGAATCTGTGCGGCGCCGTTACCGAAGGGGATATGGGGCAGCAGGCGATTTCTGCTGTAGCGGTGACGATGGCCGCGTCGATCAAGGGTGCTCCACCTGATGCCGGCATGTACTTGGACCTGGCGAGCCTCGTTCACTATGGGCATGTGCGGCCTCCCCTAGAGGACCTCGCGCTTGATGCCGCGCTAGCCCTGCTGGAACTTCGCGAGACCCTAGCCCAGGAAGCCCGCTTCTCGCTCGCCGGCCTGGATGGCCGGGTCTATTCACTAGCAGCCTTGCGGGGCAAGGTGGTGCTCGTAAACTTCTGGGCCACCTCGTGCATGCCCTGCCGCAAAGAGATGCCCGACATGGAGAAGTTGCATCGCGAGTTCGGCGACAAGGGGTTGGTGGTATTGGCCATTTCGACCGAGGAGCGCGTGGTGGTCGCAAAGTTCGTTGCGGATAAAGGCTACTCGTTTCCGATCCTGCTCGATCCCGGCGGCAAAGCCAGCGCCGACTTTGGTGTCGACGGTATTCCGAGGAGTTTCCTGTTCGATCGCCAAGGCAGCTTGGTAGCCGAAGCTATCGACAGACGGACAGAGTCTCAATTCAGGTCGATGCTGAGGGCGGCAGGTTTGGAATAGGCAGTTTAGTGCTCGCCCTAAGGCCGCACTACCGCACGACGTCGATCTCACGGTGCAGCACCGCTTCCAGCAGTCGCTCTTGCAGTTGACGTTCGGATACGCCGCTACCGAACCTGCTTCACTTGAAGAGCAATCGTCCAACTCGCGGAGGCACGGAAAGAAACGTGTATGGGTAGTTCAGTATTACGACGCGGAAGGGCATCACCGCTACCACACGCTCGGACTCCAGCAGGTGTTCTTGCCGTTCTATCGGGGCAAATGGAAGGGGTCTACGAAGGGCACGTCCGAGAACCGGATTCAATTCCATATCGTCGGAGAACTCGGCAACAGCCAAATCGAAACGCTGACGCCGTCAGTACTTCAAGCATTCTTGGATCGCAAAGCGGCCAGCAGCAGTTTCTCAGTTGTCGATCACCTTCGATGGGATTTGAGTTCGATTTGCGAATTGGCGGTTGCGGAGAAGGTGATTCCAACGAATCCGGCGACGGCTCTGTACACTCCCAAGAACGCGCAGAAAGGAGCCTGTCCGGTCATGACCGCAGATGAAGCCGAGGCCGCCGTGGGTGCGGTTGAGTTCCGCGAGCGGGTCATCTTTCATCTCGCCATTTTCGCGGGCCTGCGTCCCGGCGAAATGCTGGCGCTGCAACGTCGCCACGTTGCCCAAGACCGAAGCTCCGTTGAAGTCCAGCAGCGGGTCTATCGTGGCGAGATCGATGATCCGAAGAACCGGAAAGCGCGCACGGTAGCGATTCCACCGCGCACCGCGACCCAGTTAAGTGAATGGCTGGATACCGCCGTCGATCCGGCCCCGGAAGCGTGGGTTTTCGCCTCTGAGAATAAGGTTGGCTTGGCGTGGGTTGATTTCAAGGTGGTGAGGAGAACCAACGCGAGTTTGGGGCAAGACGCCAACGTCGATCCAAAAGTGTCGGCAGATCAGCGAGGCCACGGAATCGGCGTATCGCTCGACGTGTACACAAAGACGAGCATCCAGAAGAAGGCGGAAGGTGCCCAACAGTTGGAGGGTGCAGTGTTGGGCCGAAAGGTGGTCCCGATCCGCGAGAAGGTGGCGTCGTGATGGATCGGTTGCTTAATGTAGTCTCCAGATTCTTTAAACCTTTTTGAATCATTAGGTTATGGAGCGGGAGACGGGACTCGAACCCGCGACGTCCAGCTTGGGGATTAAGGGCTTAATTGATTACAAAGGTGTTTAGTGTTCATCTGGGTATCTGAAGGTATTCTGAGATGTACGCCAAATCGTGTATTTGGACGCCTGACTAAGCAATCCGTCGTAACGACAATTTCAAATCAGCCGCAGGCAAGACTAGACCTCACATAAAAGAAAAGCGCCGCCCGTGGAGGCGGCGCTGTGAGGTTGGTTGTGCGTTCGAACACGACGAATGTGCCTTATTGCAGCCCAGACCCGCCAGACGGTGCTGCGCGACCAGGCAGCAGCACGCAAGAACTCCCGAATATCGGCGAGCCGTTCAACCCGTACGGCATGTTCAATGGCATTTGGGTCCCCGAATCGCTTCTCCGGTGTACCGCGATCTCGGCATCCGCCATATTGCTCTACGGTCGGCTCGCAAAGTACGCGGGGAGAGATGGCCGTTGCTTTCCTTCCGTTGAAACCCTCGCCCTCGAACTGGGGATGACGGTCCGCCAAGTTCAGCGACTCCTTTGGCAGTTGTGTAATGCCAAATTCCTTCGTAGGAACGCTCAATACCGACCGAATGGTTCACAGACGGCCAATGCCTATGTCTTTCTCTACCACGCCGCCCTCGCACCTGCCACGGTTGAACAGACGGAACAGCCGGCCCCGGCGCCACCAGTATGTCGGCCGGTGAAGTTATCGGGTGACAAAAATGTCACCGGGGGGGGGTGACCGCCTCTCCACCCCCAGAAGACAGTCCTTCGAATCGTAAAGGGGACAGCAGCAGTGCGCGGTCACCACGCCAAGCGGTGCCGTCTGCTGCTGTTACAGAAGCTGAGCGATACCCGGCCAGTGCCGCCCGATTCCGTGAGTTTTTTCCCAGGACAACCAGGTTGGTGATCGCGCGAATACTCAAGGCGATCTTGGCAGAGTGTCCTGACGGAACCGACGAAGACATCGCCGCTGCCGTAAATGTCGAGCCCAATCAGAATTCGCCTGGCTTGTGGGTCTGCACGATGCCAGATCGAGTGCGCAATGTAATTCTGCAGCGGATTGCCGCCACGCCACCGGTTCTGAAATGCCAACAGTGTCGGGATGCCGGAATGGTTTGGGATGGCGAGAACAGAGCCTCTTGGTGTCCGGCCGATTGCGAGGCAGCCCTCCTACAGCGGCGTGAGCGTCCAGATTTCGTTGAAGAGTGGAATTCTCAGTTCGCAGGGCGGTCCAGCAACCACGGCGACATTCCTCCCATCCTCGGAACGACGCCGCCAGCCCGAGAAACGGGTCTAGCGCCGTAAGGGGCCGTTGAATGACTGACAAAGTAGGCTATTTGGATCGACCGTAACGACGAACGGCTGTAGGGGCGCGGGGCGTCGACCAAATCTCACGACTCCAGCTGGCTGTCCGTTCAGTCCGCCGGCCAGACATCGCGTCGTGTACCGTACGATCCGCGAAGGAGACGCGCATGACAACCGGGTGCCCGACCGGAGCGCGATTCGGTGGGATTCGATATCGTGCTCGGCCAGGTCGGCGCGCCACCAGCGCTGCGAGCCACCATACTGTCGAATTAGAAGATAACGACCGCACCAATGATCGAGACTCAGGAGAACAGAATGGGCGAACTGATCAAGCAGGACCGACGCGGTGGGCGAACAGCCAAAACAAGAGTCGAGGCTTGCCGCGCCATTGACATCGGATCATGGGCGCGGGCTGGGCGCCTTCAGCCAGGAACAATCTGTACCGACGTTATGGAATGGAAAATCGCGAAATCCGGAGAGTTCACCGGCAAGCTCACCTACACCATCGACATGACGGGCCCACACGTCCGGCTCCAACATCCACAGGCCAAAACCGGCGAACGCCTCGATTACCGTGTGCGGCTAGCGACCACGCATCTGTACGGTGGCGCTTTGCGGTGGTGGTTCATGTGCCCCGTAACGGTGGCAGGCCGCGCATGCCCGCACCGGGTGCGCAAGCTCTATCTGCCGCCGGGTGGCAGATACTTCGCCTGCCGGCACTGCTGGCAGCTCCGCTACACCAGTCAGCGGGAGGATGCCATCAATCGGGCAATTACGAAAGCGCTAGCGATCCGGCAGCGTTTGGGCGGTAGTGCTTCGCTCACAGAACGGTTTCCGGCAAAGCCCCAGGGTATGTGGTGCGAGACACATCGCCGGTTGCGTCGAAAGTGGGAAGAGTGCCTGGGAATTATCTGTTCCGAGCATGTTCGGAAGGGCCAATGATTTTCAAAAGATCGGCGATGATTTCGGATGATCACCCAATCATTTCGGGAACG